>Ga0116192_1001839_pt1 | contig 14580 bp, 10 predicted proteins | sample AD_UKC113_MetaG_FD_89876 | JGI IMG/M metagenome (GOLD analysis project Ga0116192, IMG submission 89876) | Active sludge microbial communities of municipal wastewater-treating anaerobic digesters from Hong Kong - AD_UKC113_MetaG | ecosystem: Engineered > Bioreactor > Anaerobic > Digestate... | reverse complement strand
TGACGTCTGTAGGGCCCTATATATGGATGAGCGATGGCTCGAACGGACCATGCCCACCCTTAAAGGAGAATATTATGACCGAAAATTTGAGAAAAATATCGGTCCTCCAGGAGTTTATAGACGATCTCTATAATCTTCTAGAAAGGATAGAAAGCTATCCTTTCTATGAAGATAGCTATAAATTCCAAAAATCTGTGGAGATTAAAGCTAAGATCCACAGATTGGAGGATAGAATTGACGCATTAAGATAGCTCCTTAATGCGTCGAGTCCCCCGAGTGCGTTGGGACTATAAAAATAAGCGTGCTTCCGTTCGAAGACAATTCTGGCTACTGACAATAAGGTAGTAGTTGGTTTTGTCTTTTTCCCCCGCTTGTGGGAAATGAAATGTAACAAGCAACTCGCACTAGAACAAGTGCATGCACCAAAGTCAAAACGCACTTGTTCGAAAATAATTTTTAAGGAAGGATAAATTATGACAAGAAAATTCCAGGTCATCTAGTCAGAAGGACTCCCTAACTACGGGAGTATAAACATAGTAGTGAAGGCAGTGGGTAACTGCTGCCTGAGCCGGTGCAAAGCCGGCAAGGAGGCTTGAATGTCAAATAAAATATTAAGATCTGTCATTTCCGGAAAATCAGTTGTAAGATTTTCCGGGAACAGACAGATCAATGTTCCTTGTTATTCTGGGCTTAAAGTGAAATATGTTACGGCCCAGGATAGCAATGGTAGGGTTCTCTTAAATAATAAGGGGAAGCCTATTATTATCCCAACGATCGATCATTTTCCGACCAAAAATGACGACGTTGCGATTAAGGAACATAATATTTTATTTGACACGATTGTCTCCGTTTTCAAGACCAAATTTGGTCTTGAGAACATATCTATAGTTGACATCTTTAGACGTTATGGTCGATGTCTACAGATGTTAGATGTCTCCGAACTTTTGGCTTTCGATGCAAAGGAATCCAAAAGGAGAAAGGAAGGAGAATCCAACTATAGATATACTCGACAGCTCTTCAAGGGCCTGTATGAAAAGGGTTTCGTAATCCTTGGATATGGGTCGAGTGCGAAAACCGGCACTTTATATTTACTCCGAAAAGAATATAAAGGAGTAAATATACTAGAAGAGCTAATCTCCCAGCTAGGGATAAACGACACCATGGAAGGTGAAAAGAAGTTTAACCCTAGCAGATGGGAAATCCTCTATCAGCCTGCAGTTAAATATACCTTATCGAAGGCATATGATCTGCAGGTGGTAGAGCTTAAAGATAAATCGGGTCAGGCATTGCCATCCTGGACTCTTGATGGTGTATCGGTAGTGCCTGATTCGATTATCAATGAAATCGTTTCCAATCCTGACTTCGGTGAGGAATATGGAAACGGTTTCAAAGGGATGGTTTATTCCCCAAAACCATCCTTTGGTGCAAAGGGTATCTTTATTTCTCATAGCTTTTATGAGGATATAAGAACCAGAGCACCACGTCTGCCAGAACTTGATGCGAATAGCATCAATATTTTGTCAGGCGCTTATAAATGGGGAAAACGGGGTGGATTCAAAATTGATCATGTTTGGATCCATTCCAATTTGCTCGGGAAGGACGAGGACTGTCAGTTCACGTTCCAGCTCTATAGATTCTTTGAGCTGACATCTCGAGCAGATAAATTCATCGATATTCTTCCCAAGAATGTTGATGAAGGCTTAAATGATCTCGTCCATACCAACCGTTATGATTATGATCAGATCATAAAGGAATATGATATGGATGAATCTGCACTGGAAGACATTCCATATAATGACTTCATTGACAAATTTGTCATTGAAGATATGGATATGTTTGATTTTGCTAATATCGAGGATTTCAGATATCCTCATTTAGCAGACAGTGCAGCTTCTGTTGTCAAAGAGTACATGTCAATATTAAAGAAACTCTTTGACAGGGCTATTGGACCTACCGTACAGGGTTCAAGAAGCCTGAAGTTAATGTGCGCTCCTATTGAAGAAGGAGTCGTATATCTTCCAGAAGATGTTCTTCCAAATGAAGAATATTGTACGGTAGTTAGAATGCCAGTTCTCCATCCTGAGGGAATTCTAACTAAAATGAAGATCAAAAGATGGAGCCACAAGCTCATACTTACCAATGAGCTTGTTGCTGGTGACAATGATGGCGACATTGTTACCGTTTTGCCGGACATTGTTCAACTTAAACCAAGATTCAGAAGTGAATTTTGGAAAAAGTGGAACTGTCCGTTCGACAAAGGTAGCGCTCCTAATGTCGATCTTGATAATTTGCAAGAGGCATCTGATTATGCCGTGCAAATTTTCAGGGCATCTGAGCGTGTAATCCTGGGTCATGTAGCTATTTGGAATACTGTGGTTGCACAGGAAGACAATAGCTCGCATTTTGACGGATCTATTGATAATTCCAGAAAAATTAAGGAATTTGATATAGATCTTAAAAATGTCATAAATGCAACCCAGGCTGTGACTCTCGCTATGAAACACTCATACGAGAGCGACGACATTGATGCTGAGGTCTATAGGATACTTGAATCTCATGGTGATATCGTTTACCAGGATCAAGTAGCCTTGGCGGCCATAGCACCAATGATGGCAGAAAAGTTTTTCCATAGATTCTTTCAGAATTGGAAAAACGCTGCCAACGCTTTCTTGGGTATTTCAGATGCGAGAGAGAGCAGTGAGGATTATGATTATGATCCTACTGCTCCTGTCGATGGTAAGAATTCTGTGGATCTTGATATTGGAGTATTATTAGTTGCTTCAGCTTACAAATTCCTTTTATACAATATCAAATTCATAGAATTGATAGGCTCGGTATCTAAGACATACTTAGATACCATATTGAAGTACTGTTTTACCATGTTTGACAAACTTCTAATTCTTAAAGGCACAAAAGTCGACATGGATAAAACGGCACACGTCTGCGATGTAATATTTAAGACTGATTTAACTATGAATTCATTACATATTACATCCGCAGACACTTCTTTGAAGCTCGAACAAATTTCATTTGATTTGTTCACTTCAAAGAATTTCTTTACGGAGAAAGACCTTGAGAATGGTGTTTCTCCTGTAGTAATCCGTTTCACTGATATCGTGAAGTTAATCAGACTTCTTTACGATTACAGTGTTCTAACGGATTATCTACAAATCTGGAAGAAGGAGACGGAGCCTCCTGCCTCAGCTAAAGCCAGAAAATATCGCTATTATATCTATACTTATGATAGAAATAGCGATATTATTGAAACCATGAAATCGCTGGGGTGCCTTGATGACAATGTTGATATTCCTCCGTTCGAATTCTTCCATGATTATTTCTTTAGCAGGCTTAATTATCTGACAAGATATTTAAGCCTGCAAATCTTCAAAGGAGACTATACTGCTCTCTGTGCAGCTTTCGGTCTCCTCACCAGAGCATATTGCTCTGGAGCAATCGGTCAGTGGGATAAACAGCTATTGAAATTCGATCTAATAAGTGATCTCCCAATCACTTATGATAGATTATTTCATGGCCGTCCCAATGAACGATTGATTACTATGGTTCTTGGCCATGGTGCTGTAGATGTCTACATGAAAAATGGTAGAAAATTTCCATATGCCATTGTAGATTATGGCGATGGAAATACACCTACACCAATAGTGGGTGGCCAAGGACCTTCAAAGTTATTGATCTCTCACATTATGACTCAAAATAGTAGAATTGACACAAAAGTGAGAGATCCATATAAAGTGTCTTCTTCTGCACCAAAAGAAGATACTACAGGAAATAACAAGGATGTTATTTCTACGACAACTTCCAACAATGAGGTTGTCAAGAAAACTGACAAGGATGTCAACAAGACAGCTTCTAACAATGAGGCTGTCAAAAAAGGCAAGGATGCCGAAATCAAGACAACTTCTACTGATGAAGCTGTCAAGAAAACTGACAAGGATGTCAACAATGGTGCAATTCCTGAATCTAAGATAGCTACCGTTCATATTTATGGTAACTATCAAACGATTAACAACAATGGAATTGCACTCTACTCGGTAATCGTTTCCAATGATGGAAAAATGATTGCCGAGAAATGTGATGTTATACCTCCTCAGTATAACATCACATCGCAGATAGCGTGCGAGCTATATGCTGCGTTAAAAGCAATTAACATAGCATATAGTCATGGGTTTAAATGTGTCAGATATTTTGTTTCTAATATAAACATCATGCGCACACTATCTAAAAATGCTGTCAATGATAAACTCACAAATAAAGTCATTGACAGTATTAAATCCGAGATTAAACGTCTCGGTATGGTTACTAGATTCAATTATATTGAAACTAGTACCATCAATGATAATGGATGTGATTCAGAAATCAATCCATTTAGCAAAATGGTTGTCGATAGATGCCATCGAATGTTTGAATCTCTGAAAAAGACAAACATTCAGCATCCTGCAACCATAGGAAAATCCGGAAATGGCACTATTTCCGGTGCAACAACTGTTAATAAGACCACAATTAACAGTGTTGCGAAAAAGGAAGTTCCTTCTTCCAGCACCATGTCTTCTTCTACAGTAAATGCTGGCGAAGTAGCCATCTTTACTGATGGAAGCAACATCAATTTGTCTGCATTTGAGTCCAAGGTAACATACGCATACGTTGTTATCAAGGACAATAATATTATTGCAGAGAATTCTGGTGTTGTTCCAAAAGAAGAAGCAAAGGGTGCTAATGTTGCAGGAGAGTTAGCTGCTGTTCTGCATGCTTTAGAAAAAGTAGCAGAACTTGGCTTTCATAACATAGATTATTACTATGATTATGAAGGCATTAAAAAGTGGCTAACTCACGAATGGAAGAAAGAACAACCTTCAACTGCATGGTATATGGATAAAATCCGTGATATCATTTCTAAAAATGGATTGAATCTTATATACCATCATGTCAAATCTCATAGTTTGGCAGTATCTGAGAAAGATCGAATTGATCATCCTCAGGAATACTGGAATGACTATGTTGATAAGGCATGCAAAAAGGCAGCTGAAGAATCCAATAATACTTGTGTAACTCCTGCGCACAAGGAGAAGGATCAAGACAATAATATTGTCGAAAATCCTTCTACTAGTGAAAACAAGGATGTTAACACTAAGACAACTTCTTCAAATGAAGTTGTCAAGAAAAATGACAAGGATGTCAAGATAGGTGATATTCCTGAGGCTGAGATAGCTACCGTTCATATTTATGGTAACTATCAAAAAATCTATAATAAAGGAATATCGCTTTATTCGGTAATTATTTCAAATAAAGATAAGATAATTACCGAGCATTGTGATATTATACCGCCTCAGTATAATATCACAGATCAGAAAGTATGTGAATTATATGCTGCACTCAAGTCAGTTGATGTAGTATATAATTACGGATTTAAATATATTAGATTCGTTTCGACATTTAAATCCGTTAATAGCATGCTTTCTGATAAGACTATCAGTGACAAAATGACTATTAAAGTCATTGATAGTCTAAAATCCAAGTTTCACGAACTTGGTATGAGGGGACTTTTCAAATATTATGAAAATAACCTCATTACTGTGCCGGGGTCAAAACCAAAACGTGACCACCTGCGCACAAAGGTGATTGATAATTGTTGTAAAGAATTTTCTAAATATATTAATGATTTAGAAAAACATCAATCTACAATCACTTCTTCTAATAAATCCGGAAATGGCACTATTTCCGGTGCAACGTCTGTTAATGTTTCAAATGAAAACAGCGTTGTTAAAAAGCCAGTTCCTTCTTCTGGCAATAATGTTTCTAATAAAAAAGAGAAGGATCAGGGACTTATGGTCATTCGCCCTGATAATCCTTCTTATCCAAAGAAACTTTTGGATAAGAAATATGCCCCATCCCTTTATTGCAAGGGTAATTCCAATCTTCTTAATGCAAAAAGTGTAGCCATTGTTGGTTCTAGAAATGCATCGGAAGAAGGATTAAAATTAGCAAAAGGAATTGCTAAAGCACTTGCAACAAGAGGGATTAATATTGTTTCAGGATATGCAAAGGGTATTGATACCAATGCACATCTTGGAGCACTCGAAGCCAATGGAACAACAACAATGGTTTTGAGTAGTGGCATTATGGGATTCTATAGAAAAACGGAGTTTTCTGATATTTCAGATTGGGATGAAAGAACTTTATTAGTATCTCAATTTGAACCAAATGCTAACTGGAGTGGGCAAAACGCAATGATCAGGAATAGGACTGTTTGTTCTCTTGCTAATGCCGTAATAGTCATTGAATCTGGCTTAGAAAGAGATCAAAATGGCAAGATGAGTGGATCGTTCAATGCAGCTAAAACTGCATTAGAAATGAACATCCCAGTCTTTGTCATAAGTCCTACATTTTTCAAAAATCCACCCCCCGGCAATTCTGAAATAATAAAGAGAGGTGGAATTGAAATAGATCCAAAGGGAAAGATTCTTGATATGATCTTAAAACATATCAAGGACACATGAGTTAAAAACAGTTCCCCAATAGATATATTAGGACCCTGTCCCAGGGTCCAGGACATCTATTGGGGATTTAAATAAAACTCCCTAACTATGGGAGTATAAACATAATAGTGAAGGCAGTATAAAGCTGCCTGTGCCGGTGTAAAGCCGGTCAAACATTTCTTATTATAGTGCTTTACCCAACGGTTCCCAACGAAAAACGTGCGCTGCAGTTTTAAATATAACTTATCATGGGGTGTATTTTTTATTTATTGCGGGGGTTTAGTTATTTTTTTGGCAAAGAAAAGTATTAGTGAGAAATTGGCTAACTTGGCAATGTTATTAGTGGGAACTTGACCAACTTGGCAAACTTGGCGTTGTTGTTGTTGGTGTGAACTTGGCCAACTTGGCATTATTATTGGTGTGAACTTGGCCAACTTGGCAAACTTGACCAACTTGACAAACTCGGTAAACTTGACAGAATTATTCATAGTTTTCCAACCCGCTTTTAAACCTGAGTTACTTAATGTAACTTAACAGGTTAGGGGGGTATCCCCCTTTTTTTAACTGATGAATTAAGTAAAGACCGCTTTTTTAACTTGTCAAGAAATAAAAAGACTCACTCTTTTTTTTATAAATTGCAGGGTGTGTAAGGGTTTTTTAACTTGCCGCCTTAAATAAAAGTCTCACTCGTTCTACAAATCTGATCGGCAAAATATAGTTCCACTAGCCTTAATTAACTTGACTCAAAGTACAACCCGCTCTATAATATAGGAGGATCTATATGAAAATTAAAGGATCTTTGCAAACTATTGAAATTGCTACAATTGACCTCGAGTACGAGGTCAGACATTCTACATCTGGTAAGTTGAGCTTATATCTTAGTAAAAATAGTTATAGAAAATTACTAGGAGCAATAATGCTCCAAGGTCTTGCACTTGAAGACCTTGGAGTTATTGAATCCGAGCAGAATACTCCGCAGCAGGAGATTGAAATCTCCTGACTGCGGGTGGCGGGGGCTGAAGCCCCCTGCCACTTTTTTTGGAGTGGTTAAGGTCGAACAATTATCACTTATCTATCCCGCCTTTTTTTAACAATACCCGGCGCTTTTTTTAAGAAGAAATAGCGAACATTAACTATAACATATGCGGGGGGCTTAAGCAGAGCAAACAAACAACTATACTATATAACATAACATCCAAATGTTGAAAATTCATGTCCTATATTGAACAGAACCGAACATTTCCGGCCAACTCGCTTTTAAAGGCAAAGTCCTTACTAATTGATGTAAGGACTTGTTAGGGGGCTTAGAGTAGCTGCTATAGCCAACAACTACTTTAAGAATTAATATACCCCCGCCTTTTTTTAACATTCATCCTAAAATTGATCAATTAATTCCAACTCGCTTTTTAATTGGAGGAATCTATATGGAAAATATGAAGGGTTTCATAAAGCTAGATGAACTTAATGGGATTCAGGTTGGATCCTATTACAACACTCCCGTAATTGTATCTGATCATAAAGTAGTCGCTACACTTGATAATCGCCCAGGAAGGGCAATCAGGGTTGTTCATAAAGAAGGCAACCTGATAAACGTTCTGGGATACATATTCCCAGAACCTCAAAGCGATAATAAGTTTATTATAGAATGGTTAGTCGACACTAACCATTTCATAGTTTTAAATAGCAAATATCTATAAATGCGGGGGGAAACTACCCCCGCCTTTTTTTAATCTCAATCATTGTCGAACATACATCAATTCGAACCCGCTCGTTAAGGAGGTCCAATGGATGAAGTAAAAAAGAAAATTCTAAATCTAATAAAACTCTATTCGGGGAAAGACCCAGAAAATCTTTCCCCGGAAGAAATCCAAAAGGTTCTGGATGAGATGTTGGAATACATCCAACATCAATCCAGACCGATAAGGGGGAGATAACCCCCCTTTTTTTAACACAAATTCCAAAATTGTTCGATCAGTTCCAACCCGCTCTATAATTGGAGGAATAGTATGAAATTCGAAAAATTCTACTTTAATCAAAAAGGGGAGTATTATTATACTCCTCTTGGTGATCATGGTCATGGCAATCCAGCCCAACTGTTATGGGTCGGAAAAAGCTATAAAATCCCTGAAGAAAACTTAAATCTCCTTCAGGGAGACATAATCGAAGGGAAAAAGAATTTAATTCTAATTCCCGGAGATAAGTTAATTTTCAAAATTGTTCTTGAAGCTGGCTTTAGAGGACAAAATTCCGATATTTCAATAGAAGGGGCCAAAAGGTACTTTATTTATCCACTATATCGATCCCCCAGGGGTAATATCGGGATAGATGATCTTGTTCTCATTGTGGCCGATAGAAACACGACCACTATAAATATAAAATATAGCAGAACTGGCAGATTATATGGCAGTGATCCAGATATCAATGCTACAATAAAACTGCCAGAGTTAGAAATTGCATATCTTCCATCAGATGAAGATATGCAATTGATAGATGCATATTAAAATATTGCGGGGGAAAACTACCCCCGCTTTTTTAAATAACATACCATCGAACAATAGAACAGTTCGAACAATCAAGCAATTCCAACCCGCTTTTTAATCGGAGGAAATTATGAAAAAGAACATTTACATTGTTGGTGCTTATTACAACAAAGATAGCTTGAAATATATAGCTTGTTACTGGAAAAACGGTACTAGAACAGATCTGGAAACCATGGCTAGTGTTGCAAATTCAATCTTTACATCTGGATCTGATATATATGTAGCAGGGCATTATTACAATGGTTCAAAAACAATCGCCTGCTATTGGAAAAATGGAATTAAAATGGATCTAGAGACTGTCTATAGTAATGCAACATCTATTTTTGTATCTGGATCTGATGTATATGCGACTGGTTTTTATAACAATGGCATAGACAATATTGCATGTTATTGGAAAAACGGAGTTAGAGTGGAAAAGATGTTTTGTGAATTCCACTCTATCAAATTAGCCAGGAAAAAAATTATAATAGCTGGTTCCTATTATGATCCATATTATGACACCAGTTATGCATGTCAATGGATTAACGGTAATCAAAACCAACTATCCGATGATCTAGGAGATGCATTTTCTATCTATGTAGATAACAATGATATTTACATCGCCGGATACGAATTGAGTGAAAGATATGGCGATAAAACAGTAGCTTGCTACTGGAAAAACGGCGCCATAAATTATCTAATGCCATCAAATCTTAAAAAAGATAGTTATGCTCATTATATAACTATTGCAAACGGAGATATCTTTATAACCGGCCAGTATGGACGTGATAACATTGCCTGCTATTGGAAAAACGGAGTTAAAATGGATCTACTAAAACATGCATGTCCATATGACTTAATTAATATTGATAATACCTTATATATAGTAGGGTATTACAATAATGGCACCGAAGACATTGCATGTTACTGGATAGATGGAATTAAAATCGATTTAGAAACAGTAAATAGTTATGCATACAGCATAGCTATTACTGAAGAAGACCAATAAAATAAGGCGGGGGATCATGCCCTCGCCTCTTTTTAACAACCGGCTAAAAATTGAACATATAACAGTCACAACCCGCTCTATAACTGGAGGTATCATGAAAAAGAATGTGTATGTAACAGGATATTATTTTGACAAGGACAAAGGTTCAATCCCATGCTATTGGATCAATGGAACAAAGTTGATTCTGCCAATAGATGGGTATGACGGCACAGTAAATAATATATACGTCGATAATCTAGACGTATATATATCAGGAGATTATGTTAACGATGGGTCAATGGCCTGCTACTGGAAAAATGGAATTAGAACAGATCTAAATACCAAAAACAGTGAAACATCTTCGATATATGTATCTGGATCTGATGTATATGTAGCAGGTTCGTATGATACTGACTGTGCCCCAATAGCTTGTTATTGGAAAAATGGAACCAAGATAGATCTATCAAAAAAACATAAAGATTTTGCCGTTTACACAACGGGAATAAAAATAGTAGATCAGGATATATATGTATCCGGCTATTATGAAAAAGGATTCCTTAAAAGTACAGCCTGTTACTGGAAAAATGGAGTTAGAACAGATCTGGAAAAATCAAACAGCTGTACTAACTCAATCTTTGTATCAGGATCTGACGTATATATCACAGGATATTATAATAATGGCAAGGACGATATAGCCTGTTACTGGAAGAATGGAGTTAGAGTAGAACTATCACAAAAAGAAAGTTCTGCTTACTCAATCTTTGTAAATGGATCCGATGTCTACGTAGTAGGATACTATGTCAATAAAAATGACATTAGTATTTCCTGCATATGGAAAAACGGAGAAATCATTAGAAAGTTTAACTCAGATTTTACAGCAGAGACCATATACATCGATGGAAATGATATCTACCTAGCAGGCCACTCTATAGATGGTCCACATAACAAAGGATACGCCTGCTACTGGAAAAACAAAACAAAATATCAACTAACCAACTATGTCGTTGGTTTCGCTGAAGATATAATTGTAAAATAAATAGACGGGGGAAAACTACCCCCGCTTTTTTAAATACGCAACACCCAAACGGGACGGAAACCGTCCCGACTTATTTGCCAAAGCAAAACAATAGAACATTCACGGACTTGCAACCCGCTCTTAAAGTGGTTAGTTGGAGTACCTATAAAAAAGGTACCATTCCAACCCGCTTTTAAAACAGGAGGAATGAAATGAAAGCAACAATCAAAGGACCAAGAAAATCCATTTCAATCAATTTGAAAAACGATTTAGGGCTGGTAGTACGTCAGAGTGCTACGTCTGGTAAACTTTTTGTATCAATAAGCCAGGAATCCTATAGGGAAATCTTGGCTAACGTAATGCTTCAGGGTCTAAGTCTTGCTGATTTTGGTGTCACTGATACATCAAACTTTCAAGCAAGTGGCCCGGATGCAGATACCGATGAAATTACAATATCCTAGATCTTTCTAAGTGTGGGGTCGACGAGATCCCACACTTAACCCGCTCTTAAAAATCTTAAGGAGTGAATTATGAAAATTAAAATTAATCTCTCACCAGAGACAGAACAGCTTATTAGCGATGTAAAAGAAATCGCTAAGGCTAACAGGGTAAGGGTCCTTAGCAAAAGGGCTGAAAAATTAAATCAAAAGCTAAGGAAACTGCAAAATTCCGATGAAGAAAGATTCTCTGATGAGTAATTTGTAAGGTGGGTAGATATCTACCCACTTTTTTTTAAAGCAAAAAAATAAACAGACAAACCACCTACTTCTATAAAAAACAAAATAATGCAAACTACGACAACTACCACTAAAAAAGAATAAGTATTATTGCATAGAACCAGGCCAACATCGAACAGGCGGGGGAGGGGCCCCGCCGCATCACCTAGTAAAAAGCCCTTAGACAGGCTTTTTAACCCCGCTTAACATTAAATAACATTTAATTTAAGCCAATATTGTAGATGAACATTCATAGTTCATCAGCATAATTAGTTAAAGTTTTTAGTTATAAAAACTTATTAATGACGAACATTCATCGTTCGTCAGTATAATTGGTTAATTATTAACCATATATAGCCGGTCATTTATGCCGGGACATCTATTGGGGAATCTCTTTTTTAATGTATTGCACTACGATGCCGGGGTCGGATTGGTGAAAAGGCTCTCGGAGAGCCGAAAGCCGGGGTGGGGGCCCCGGCGAAATTGAATGATCAAGTCAATCAGTTGGTTGTAACAATTTTGACCCCCGCACGTGTCTAAAAAATCTAAAAATATAAACATGTTTATATATCATGTCGAAAAAACTTAAAAATTTCGACATGATTGTAAGATTTACAGATTTTTTGCTGGATCGTTGCTAACACAGATCAATGTACCATTTCTGCCCTCCCCGCAAATAAACTCCATACCCCCGCAATTCAATTCCCCAATAGATATAAATATACGATAATATATATATTGTGTATATTATTTTATGCCGGGGCAAAAATTGGTAAATTGCCGGACCCGGCACAATGATATATTTAATGTAATATCATATAGTAGTAGTAATAGAGAATAATTATAACTTTAGATGCGGGGGAAATTGATAAGACCCCCCATATCATATATTTGCCCCCCCGCAATATTTTTAACCCCCGCACAATATAACATAATAGTAGTAGTAATAGTAATAACAACAACTACTTTTTAATGCCGGGAATAAAAAAAGCAATAGTACTTGTACCAATCTCTGCTCTAGCTAATATCTGTGCCCCGCCACAGCTTTTTTGACCCCCGCAATAGATGTATCGTGTGTAATGAATGAGTGGTATATAAATAACTAAATAAAAGAAATTCCCTAAGCCGATTGAATCCAGTTGTTAATAAATGTTAACAATTATTAAATGGTGTTTACCTATGACTGAGTGCATGTTAAAGATAAAAATAACCTGATTTTTGAGTGAAATTTGTCTCGTCGCATCTGTGGCGGCTGGAGACCATGAAAACCGTTGAGTTTTATATTACAAATTGTAATACTTTTAGTACGAAACGATGTATGTGAACCGAAATTTTATCACTGTTAAAAGCTGTAAACCGTTGACAAAAGCCGGTAAACGAGTACTTTTTTTTGTCTAAGCGCTGTAGAATTCAGCTGAGAAGCTGTAAAGTCTGGCTTGAATTGTATTAGAGCGGCTAGAGAAGCTATAAAGTCTGAGTTTTGGCTTCTGGTGCGGCTAGACAGGCTTTTTTAAAACCTATAAAATTTTGCTCTGACGCCCAGGGAAAACGGAAAACCGACATAAAAACAGAGTTTTTTACAGAAATTTTAAAGAAATCTGCTAAAGGTCATCAGAAAACTTACATAAAAACCGAATTTTTTACAGATTTTTTCAGAGAACCAGAAATAAATCTCAGGAAATCAGAACCGAATTTAAGAAAATCAGAACAAAGTTAACAGATTTTTTAGGAACTCGGAAATAAATATCTGTAAATGAAATAAGTTAAGAGCAAATAATGTTAAAAGTTATTAATTTAAGTTAAAAGTTGTTAACTAAATAACCATCGGTTATTACCCAATATTCATCTATTGGGGAATTTCAATTTAAGCATTCGTCAGAAATAAATGTGTTTTGTTAATTTACTTACTACTCTATATACTAGTATTACTTATTACTATTACTACTACTATTACTGTTTTATGCGGGGGTCAGATTTTAATGCCGGGGAAAGATTGGGAGAAATAGTGCGGGGAGGGGGCCCCGCACGAAAGAGAAATCAGAATGCGGGGTAGGGGCCCCGCACGATTAGACAAAAGAATTACCTTCCGGATTGAAAGGGACATGAATTATTCAACCCGCTCTTTAAGACCTGGAGGTAATATATGAATATATTAATGGTATTAATTTCCGCAGCTTGTACCATATTTAATATTTATATGTGGTACAATGAGCTGGTAAAGCTAAAAATATTTCAACTTTTTATTGATATTGGTGGCACCTTATTAATCATAATTATTTTCGTTGGTGCTGGCAACACCGTAACTGGTTTCGAAATCTCTATGATTGTCTCGGCATTATGGAGTATATTTGCCGAGATTGAAAATCATAAAAGAAACAGAAAAAGACAAAAGAAATCACAAGAAAAGATACTTAGAAAAAAACAAAAGGAGATGGGTTATGGTAATTAAACTTAAACTTGGCAATTTTAATATGAGAATTAATGTCCCAATTGATGAAGAGGCCGAGATGCCATGGTCTCTTCATCAACTTGTAACCGTTAGGAGACATGATAATGATATTGAAATTATATCTGCGGGGGAAGAAGAGATTACCAACGTGATTAAATCAAATTTACCGTTCCTCAAAAGACTATCTAATAGGACTGGTATTACTAAAGAAGAGTTAGAAATGGCAGTTAAGAGATTAATTGCGGGGGTCATAAATTCTTCTTCCGTGTTTAACTATGGCAAAAAGTCCAAAGCCGTAGTTATAGAAGGGTTTAGTCCAGATGACAAGGATCTTGAGGAGTTAGCAAAAGTTGTAGACTTGACTTTTGCTAATGGTGATAATATGTTTATTAAAGGATGTCT
>Ga0116192_1001838_pt1 | contig 14581 bp, 9 predicted proteins | sample AD_UKC113_MetaG_FD_89876 | JGI IMG/M metagenome (GOLD analysis project Ga0116192, IMG submission 89876) | Active sludge microbial communities of municipal wastewater-treating anaerobic digesters from Hong Kong - AD_UKC113_MetaG | ecosystem: Engineered > Bioreactor > Anaerobic > Digestate | place... | reverse complement strand
GCTCTTCAGCCCTGTTTGGGAGTATCCTCATTGAGATCCTGAACATGGGAAGAGGATTATCGGCATATATCATCTGCAGTCTTCTCGGCGGCTTCATTGGTTACTTCGCCGCAGAAATGCTCCTAAAGAAAACCTTCAAGGTTTTCAAACGCTGGAAGGGCTTTCTTATCTTTGCCCTCATCCTGATATGCTTCTTTGTCGGCCTGGATGTTGATCTCCTGGGCTATGAAACCTACCTCCCTGCAGCAGAGGAGGTAGAAATGATGTATGTGGGCAACAGCTACACCCGTCTTGCAAGCATTGCCCTCAGCCCTGAACGGTATAACCCTTATGAGCATCGATATCTTCTGGGGTATGGTGATGATGCGCCAAGAAGCCTTGATAAGGAAACCATCAAAGCATTGCGTAAATCAGCCAACATCATCGAGAATCCTCAGGTGATTCAAAAGGCCCTCAACCTTCACCGCTACATCGTCACCCACCAGGCTGAAATGAACGATCCGGCCAGCTTTATCAGCCCGGAGAGCGCCAATCCCGATGTCTACAACACAACTGGACTGGTTTTCATGTACCGCCTGACTAACGGACGCATTGTTGAGAGAAGCTACAGTGTCCCCTATTCCCGCCAGTATGAAACAGCGGTGGAAGAGCTGATGCGGGAGCTCTTCTCGGCTGAAGAGTTCAGGGAGGGAAACTATCCGGTTCTAGGGCTCGAGGCTGACGATATCAGTCTTTTAACCCTCGACAAGCCCAATCGGGATGGCTTCTATACCACCACTGATCTCACAGCATACACCGATGAAATCCTGAAGGCTTATCGGCAGGATATCCTGGAGCAGGATCCGCTGAACACCCTTTTCTACATGAAGGAAGTCGGTTATACGGGTATCGGATTAAACCTCACTTTGAGAGACCCCGTATCCATTAATAAGTATCTAGGCGGCATGGCGGCCATCACACAAAGGGTGGAGAGCATCAGCCTGATGACTGATAATACCCACACAATCGAATTACTGGCTCAAATGGGCTTTCTCACCGAGGAGGATCTGGTGATCATTAAAGCCAACACGCCTTAATGCATAAGCAATAGGCCATACCTGGCACCATGTGTACACGCTGCGTCAAGACAGCAGATAAGGCCATGATGTTTTAATCCTGCATTTTGGATTGAACATCATGGCCTGTTTTAATGAAGCATTTGCAGTGGTGCCGATGATAAGAACTAGCCGATACACTCTTGTTAACCCCCGCCTTGTTTTATATAGTTAAAAGAGAAGTATTGGGTGAGGAATGCCCATGAATGAATACAAGGCCGTTTATGACAGCATACAGATAAAAATCGATGCAGGGGATTATTCAAGCGCACTGATGCTTGTAGATAATTATAAGGCGCTTCTTTTGTCGTCCCCTGATATCAAACCGCTGATGGCCCTGATCAGAACAATCCCCGACGCATGCTTTGTCAGCCCGCTTCAGAAGCTTATTATGGGTTGGATTGCGTTTCTTTGCGGTGAAAATCTTATTTTAAGCCAGATACTCTCACAAATGCAGGAAACACCTCCTGAAACCGCCGAGGAAAAGTCCTTACACTACGGCCTTCTTGCGCTTACCCGATTTACCGTCGACCAGAATCAGGGCCTTGAATATGCCCGTCTTTCGGTGGAGGTCATAAAGGACCAACCCCAAAGCTTCTACTATGCCAATGCCCTTTTGACTTATGGTCAGCTCCTTGGCACGGCCAATACCTTAAGGGAATCTGCCGAAGCATTTTTCAAGGCCTATCAGATCTTTCGCAAGGAAAGATGTTACTTCCCAGCTGTTGTATCCATGGTGAACTATGGGCTTAAAAAACATACCCTTGGTGAGATTGCCGACATCATTACCATTTTTCAGACAGAGCTTACCTCCACCGCCAGCATGGATCAGGATAATCATTTCTTTGATCTGCTGAGGCTCCCCCTGGGCATTGCCCTGTTTGAAATCAATAAGCAGGAGTTAGCGCATATCCAGCTTGAAAAGGCCAGAGATGCACTTTACAGCATGGCCTTTGTCCATATGTTCGGTGTGTTGGAGATGTACCTGACCTATGTCTATGCCCTCACCCACAGATTTGATCAGGCCATAAGGCTTCTGGATGATCTGGCACAAAGAACCGGGAAGCTGGAATATGATAAGGTTCAGGTTCTCATCGCAGGGCTCAGGGTTCACTTAAGCCTCATGGAGAAAAAGCCCGTGCCAAAAGATGCTCTGGAGCGGCTGGAGCTGGATTATCTTCTTAACGGAATCAACTGCTCTCCCTACACCATGCTGAATTTGACGCGGCTTAAGCTGCAGGGTCTATATGACAGCTTTGACGCCGGAATCATCGTAAAAATACTCAGCCAGGCGGAAGCCCTGGGGAATGTGCCCGAAAGTCTTACCGCTGCCATTTTGGCATCTGAGTATTTCCACAAGGCCGGAGACACCGCTTCACGCCAAAAATGCCTTGAAAAGGCCTTATGCCTGTTCGAAAAGCATCATCTCACAGCCCGTTTTCTTATGGATAACGTAAGTTGTCTGAGGCTGATCTGCCAATCTTCTTCTGATCTGAACAGGCTTTTGAGTCCTGACTCATCTGGGCAGAAAGGAATCGATGACCTGACCGAACGGGAGCTTGAAATCCTTAAGCTGATCGCCGAGGGGTTATCCAACGAAGAAATCGCAAAGCGTCTATTCATTGGCGTCGGGACCACCAAATGGCATATTACCAATCTCTTCTCCAAGCTGGGCGTCAAGCGCCGGACTCAGGCCCTGGCCGAAGCAAAAAGCAGAGGACTAATTCCTGACTGAACCTGACTTATACCCTGACTTTCGTCAGGTCACTTCTACGCCCCGGTGCCGTATAATAGGGCTGTCATAAACCGGAGGTGTGAAAATGTTTACAGATCCTGTTCAAAACCACTTGAATCAATGGGGGTCAGTGATATTCTTTATTGTGCTCTATGCATCAGTTCTCTTTCTGGCACCCTTTTACAGGAAGGTTGATAAGAAGCCTGCCACCGCATATCTGGCCTTTGTCACCGCCTTTGCCGTGGAGATGCACGGCATCCCCTTTTCCATGTATCTGATTTCAGCCGTTATCGGCAAGGCCCTTCCCGACGGTATCCTCTGGGGACATACCCTAAATCAGTATATCGGGTTCTGGGGGATGTATATCAATATCGTGCTGTCGGTTACCGGGGTTATCATCATTGCCAGCGGTTGGAGATTGATCCATAAGCATTACTGGTCAAAGGAAAAGGGTCAGGGATGCCTGGTTACCGAGGGCGTCTACAAATACATACGGCATCCCCAGTATACAGGCTTTTTTCTGCTGACCCTGGGTATGACCATTGAATGGGCAAGCCTTGCGCTTCTTCTGATGCTGCCTGTTGTGTTCGTCATGTACTGCCGCCTGGCCAAGAAAGAGGAAGCCGATATGATCGCTGAGTTCGGCGATGCGTATAGGGACTATATGAAGAACACCAAGCGTTTCATCCCATTCGTGATCTAACCCCATGCATTATGGAAAAGCCTGCTCCCCATCTTGAAGAACAGACGTATCTGTGGAATAATGTTGGCAAAAGTACATCAATTTCATATGCAGGCAGGTCCCTATGGCAGAAATAAAAAGTAAAACCTCAATATTTAAAATCCTTCTGATCGCCCTCCTGATTATTGCCTTGGCAGGAGGAGCTTCGGTATACCTCATTAATGCCCATGTGAAAAGCAAGGCAGGCGAATTCATTCTGAACGACATCAGCGACCTCCCGCAGGTTGATGCCGTCATCGTTTTAGGTGCTTATGTGCTGCCCAACGGCTATCCCTCCGATATTCTCAAGGACAGGCTGGATACAGGACTGGCGGTCTTAACATCAGGAAAGACCAACAGGATTGTGGTTACCGGCGATCATGGCACAACAGACTATGACGAGGTAAACGGCATGCGACAATACCTTGAATCCCAAGGAGTTTCCAGAGAGATGATCTTTATGGATCATGCGGGCTTTAACACCTATGACAGCATGTATCGGGCAAGGGATGTCTTCATGATAAAAAGAGCCGTCATCGTCACCCAGGAGTATCACCTTTACAGAGCCCTGTATATTGCTCGGGGCCTTGGCATTGAGGCCTGGGGGATTCCCTCGGATTTGAGAGAATATGCAGGCCAGCGCTATTATGACCTGCGGGAGATTGTCGCAAGAGTCAAGGACTACTTCCAGGTGAATCTCTTGCATACCAAACCAAAGTTCCTGGGCGAGCCGCTTCCGGTCTGGGAAAACGGAGAAATCACCGATGACGGCAAATCCTGAAGGACTTAAAAGCACTGCGCTATGCAAATCGTTACAGCCATTGCATCTGGAAATCAGATGCATTTTTTAATGCAATAGCTGCGCTCATGCATATGATAGGAATCGAGGCTCATCTTGATATTTCCAGATTATGCCCAAATATCGTCAAACTTCCTTCAAGAGCCTTTTTGCACAGGTTTTTATCTGCGAAAGGATGAATTCTTATCCACAATGAATAAAAAAAAGGTTAAAAAGGTCGGAAAATGACTACAATTCTTTCTCTTGTTCTGGTAAATTAGAAAGAGGTAGTTTTTTTATTCTACATACAAGGGAGGAATCAACATGGACTGGCTGGCTTTAGCCATACTTATCTCGTTTCTAGCTTTAGGCTTTGCTTTCTGGCTCTTTTTATGGGTTAAGCGTCAACCCTCGTCTAACCAGGAAGTTGAGCGGATCGGCCTTTTGATCAAAAAAGGGGCGAACGCGTTTCTGGCACGGGAATACAGAATTCTGGCCATCTTCGTAGCTGTTGTGGCTGTTTTGATAGCTGTCTTCCTGCCTCACCCCATTTGGAGCGGCGATGCTGATGTCATGAAAAACATCTCCATGGCCCTGGCTTATATCATTGGCTCGGCATTATCAGCGCTGGCCGGCAAAATTGGCATTGTAGTTGCAACAATCGCTAATGTTAAGAGCGCTGAGGCTGCTCAAAAGGGCATTAAGGAATCCTTCATGGCCGGCTTCAGAGGTGGCGCCGTCATGGGCATGGCCGTTGTTGGCACCAGCTTGCTGGGCGTAACCGGTGTGCTTCTCTTAACAGGCGATCCCTCCACAGTTTTAGGCTTCAGCTTTGGTGCTTCATCCCTGGCCCTGTTTGCCAAGGCCGGCGGCGGCATCTTTACAAAGACAGCCGACGTAAGCGCAGACCTGGTAGGTAAGGTTGAGCTGGGCATTCCTGAGGATGACCCGAGAAACCCGGCTGTTATCGCAGATAACGTTGGCGATAACGTAGGTGACGTAGCCGGAATGGGTGCAGACCTGTTCGACTCCAACGTCGCATCAATGACTGCCGCCCTCATTCTGGGCATGGCTCTTGAAGGCGGCAAGTTCGGACTCAATACCAGCATGATCTTCTGCTATTCGGCTATCGGCCTTCTTGCTTCCATCATCGGCGTTATTTTCGGACGAATCGGAAAGAATGGCGATCCCGGAACTGCCCTGAACCGTTCAACCTATATCACAACAGCCATCTTCGGCGTTCTGACTGCAGGTGCCACGCTCCTGTTCGGCTTTGACTGGAGATACTGGGGCGCAACTGCCATCGGTCTGTTCGTAGGCGTGCTTATCGGTATTGCTTCCGACTACTTCACAAACGATGTTAAGAATCCTGTCCGTCAGGTGGCCAAGTCCTCCAAATCAGGCCCTGCCTTCACCATCATCAGCGGTGTTAGCTACGGATTTATCAGTGTTTTCCCCGCTATCATCGGTATTGCCATTTCAGCTTTAGCTGCTTATACCATCTGTGATGGTATTCAGCCGGGCAACCAGGATGCTCTGTTCGGAATCGCCATGGCCGCTCTGGGTATGCTTTCCATTGTGGGCATGATCATATCCAACGATGCCTATGGTCCTATTGTGGATAATGCCCGTGGTTTAGTCGAGATGGGCGAGCTTGGCGAAGAAGCCCTCCAGGTTACCGACGAACTGGATAGTGCCGGCAATACTGTTAAGGCCGTCACCAAGGGCTTTGCCATCGGCGCTGCCGGTCTTACGGTTATCGCTCTGTTGGGTGCCTATATGTCGGAGGTAAATGAGGTTCTTCTGGCTAAGGGTCTCGAACTGCTGAATGGTTTTGATATCATGAACCCGAAGGTATTCTTCGGACTGATGGTTGGCGTAGCTATCCCGGCTATCTTCTCGGCAATGCTCATGCTTGGCGTGGGCCGTAATGCTCAGAGAATGGTTGCTGAAATCCACCGCCAGTTTAATGAGATCAAGGGCCTTAAGGAAGGCTTGAAGGGTGTTCACCCTGAATATGAGCGCTGTATCGATATTGCCACAGTGGGTGCTTTAAGAGAGCTTATCCCCGCAGGTCTGATGGCCATCATCTCCACATTGGTGGTTGGCTTCATCGGCGGTGTCACCGCTATCGGCGGATTCCTCACCGGCAACATCGTCAGCGGCTTGCTGCTGGCCCTGTTCATGAGCAACTCCGGCGGATTGTGGGATAACGCCAAGAAATACGTAGAGGCCGGCAACGAAGGCGGCAAGGGCTCCGATGCCCACAAGGCTGCCGTTGTCGGTGACACCGTAGGCGATCCCTTTAAGGATACCGCAGGCCCGTCATTGAACACTCAGGTTACCGTCGTTTCTCTGGTTGCTTCCATGACCTCTGCCCTGTTCGTGACCATCTCCCTGTTCTAATCAGATTGCTTCATTTTTTACCGAACGGTTGTCTCTCACCAGACTGCCGGTTTGAACCAAAAAGATTCATCGGGGTCTCGCATCAGCCCATAAAAGCGCTGCGAGGCCCCTTTTCATACCAGCCCCGTTGTAGTCAAGGCTAAATGGCGGGTAAATATCGTTGACATCTATGATTGATGCAGCCCTAATCCCATGAAGCCTTTTAGGGTATATTCGATAAGATAAAAACGGGACCTCGCACCTTTTGCTATTTAATGTATCTATCATGCATGACGGCGTATGGCCACGACTACGCCACAAACAAGCATAGAAAAGAGCTGTCCCCTGCTGCTAAAATCTCAGCCGGAACAGCTCTGATGGTACTTTATTTGATGAGTCCAAGACGCTTACCGTGCGCCCTGATCGTAGGGTATACCCTCGGCTCTGGGAGCCTGAGACTTTCTGGAGCTGAAAATCAGCACAACCAAGGTTGCAATGTAAGGAATCATCTTATAGGCATACCCGGAGATCTTCAGGTTGATGAGCCATGGAATGGAGGAATAGGTGGCTGAAATGGTCTTCATAAAGCCGAAGAACAATGCTGCACCGGCAATCCTGTAGGGCTTCCATTGGCCGAAGATTAAAACTGCAAGAGCAAGGAAGCCGTATCCGGCAACCTCAGCGTTAAACTGGGTGGATGTTGTCACCACGAAGATAAGACCGCCTAAGCCGGCCAGAGCCCCTGATATAGCCACACCTGCATAGCGCATCCTGTAAACGCTTACACCCACCGAATCGGCTGCCTGGGGATGTTCACCGCAGGCTCGCAGACGGAGGCCGAATTTCGTTTTGTAAAGCAGGATGGCGCTGATCACCAGAATCAGTACACCGATATAGGTGGTCAGGAAGGTATTCTGGAAAAACATCTCTCCCAGAACGGGGATGTCCCCCAGCAGAGGCACCTTGCTGATTCTAAAGGTATTGGTGAAGGGAATCTGCTGAACGCCTGAGGTTTGAATCATTCTTGCCATGAATATGGAAAGCGCCGGAGCCAAAAGGTTCAGGGCCGTACCGCTGATGGTCTGGTCAGCCTTCATATTAATGGACGCATAAGCGTGAAGCAATGAGAACAGCGCACCTGAAGCCATAGCAATAAGTATGGCCAGGATGAGCAGCAGCTGCCCGGACAGGGTATCCTGCATCCGATTGATGAACAGGATGCTGCAGAAGCCACCCATAATCATGATGCCCTCAAGGGCGATGTTGATTACGCCGCTTCGCTCAGAGAACATGCCGCCCAGCGCTACAACCATGAGCGGGATGGTAAAAAACATGGTTTGCTGAAAGAGAAAATAAATGGTGCTCATCCCTTATCGCCTGCCTTTCTGGAACGGAATTTCTGCAATATCCCCCGGAGTATCAGGGCAAAAGCTGCAAAATAGATGATGGTTGCCGTAATGATGTCGATAATCTCAGGAACGAAGCCCGACAGCTGCATGTAGGAGCCGCCTACCGTGATGTAAGCGATAAAAAGCCCGGCAAAAAGCGTTCCGATGGGATGAGACATTCCCAGAAGGGCTACCGATATACCTGTGAAGCCCTCGGGGGAAAGGATGTCCTCCACATAGATATATTTTCCGCTTCCTGCCAGGTACAGCAGGCCCCCGCCTATTCCTGCCAAGGCACCTGAGATCAGGAGTGAGAGAACGATATTCTTCCTGGCATTAATACCCGCATATCGGCTGGCATCCTTGTTGAAGCCGCAGGCCTTAAGCTCAAATCCAAAGGTGGTTTTATTCAGCAGGATATAGATCAGAACCGACACAATAGCCGCAATGATGATGCCCCCGTTCACCATGGAACCGGGAAAGATCTTATCAAGGCCCATCTTAGGGATATTAGCGGTTGCGGCCACGGGCAGGGAGCGATTGGTCAGCTTGTGGTAGACCGTGGACTTCACAAGCCAGTTGACCAGATACATCCCGATATAGTTGGTCATGATGCAGGAGATAACCTCATTGACATTGAAATAAGCCTTTAAAATGCCGGGAAGCAAGGCCCACAATCCACCGAATACCATTGCCGCCAGAAGGGCAACAATCCATTGGAATGAACCTAAAGACTTGCATTGCACGCCTACAAGGACCGCACCATAAGCGCCCATGATAAACTGGCCCGATGCGCCGATATTAAACAGGCTGGTGCGGAAGGCAAAGGCCACCGATAAGCCTGTCATCACGATGGGCGTGGCATAGTAGAGAACGTTGCCGAAATCCTTGGGTGACTGAAGACTGCCCCCCAGTATCCAGCCGAAACCCGAAAGAGCCTTTTCCGGATTGGCGATGAACAAAATCACCAGACCCACCAAAAGACCAACAATGATGGCACCTATAGAGGATATGGGGCCTGCTGCTTTTGACAAATCGGGACCGGCTAATCCCATTTTTTCTCGTTTCGCTCTCATACCGCAGCCTCCCTCTTCGCACCGGCCATATAAAGACCAAGCTCATTCTCAGTGACTTCCTGAGGCTTGACATTGGCGACGATTTCTCCCTCGTAAATGACCAGAATTCTGTCTGCCAGACGCATAACCTCTGACAGCTCAAAGGATACCACCAGGACTGCCTTTCCATTGTCTCTGGCCTTTACAATCTGGCTATGCATATATTCAATAGCACCAACATCAAGACCCCTGGTGGGCTGTACCGCCAGAAGCAGATCGGGGTTTCGGCTTATTTCTCTCGCGGCAATGGCCTTCTGCTGATTACCGCCAGACATGCTGCGAACCCTTGTTCTGGCACCCTCGCTGGAGCGGATGTCAAACTTCTTGATGAGCTGATCGGCATGCTTGTACATCTCGGCCTTCTTCAAAAAGCCTCCGGACTGGAAGCGCGGCTCAAAGTATTCCATGAGCATCAGATTTTCGGCCAGAGAATAGTCCAGTACCAGACCCAGCTTATGCCTGTCCTCAGGGATATGAGACATCCCATGGGTGTTTCTGTAGCGAATGGATTTGTGGGTGATGTCCTCACCCTTCAGAAGGATTTGCCCGCTATCGGGGGAGAGTAAGCCTGTAATGGCATAGATCAGCTCCGATTGGCCGTTTCCATCCACACCTGCGATACAGACGATTTCACCCTCCCGAACCTGGAGGCTGAGATCATTAAGCTTGTTTTTCTTGGATTTATCGGCCTTCACCGTCAGGTTTCTGACCTCCAGAACAGGGCTGCCCGGTTCCTTTTCACCCTTTTCCACATTGAGGATGACCTTACGGCCTACCATCATCTCGGACATCTCCTCGATGGTGACGTCGCTCACATTGACCGTCCCCACGCATTTACCCATACGCAGCACCGTGCAGCGGTCGGCCACCCGTTTGATTTCCTCAAGCTTGTGGGTGATGAACAGGATGGATTTCCCTTCTGCCGCCAGGCCCTTCATGATGTTCATGAGCTCATCGATTTCCTGCGGCGTCAGAACGGCTGTGGGTTCATCAAAAATGAGTATCTCATTGTCTCTGTACAGCATTTTAAGGATCTCCACCCTTTGCTGCATGCCTACCGTAATATCGGAAACATAAGCATCAGGATCCACCTTCAGGCCGTATTGCTCAGAAAGGGCCATAACCTTCTTCCTGGCCTCATTGATTTGAAGGAACCCATTTTTCGTGGTCTCCACGCCCAGAATAATATTTTGAAGCACTGTGAAGTTATGAACCAGCTTGAAGTGCTGGTGAACCATTCCGATACCAAGAGCATTGGCCATTTTGGGGCCCGTGATGTGAACCTTCTCCCCTCGCAGCACGATACTGCCGCTCTCAGGCTTGTACATGCCGAACAGCACGCTCATGAGGGTGCTCTTACCGGCGCCGTTCTCTCCTAAAAGCGCATGAATCTCGCCTTTTCTGACCTGAAGGGTAATGTCGTCATTGGCTCGGATTCCGGGAAACTCCTTGACGATATTCAACATCTCGATAATATACTCCAAGGTATCCACCCCCTTTATCCTTCATGAATTCTTGGTGAATCTGCAAAGCATTATACGCTTATCCTGACTATACAATAACATGAAATGCAACAACGCTGAGCAGATCGGCAATAAAACGGGAAAATCTGCTGAAGCGAAGATAGCAGCTCCCAATAATCATCATACCACAAAGTCTATTGCTAAAACCATCTAAGAATCTGGCAAAAGGCAACAACCGGATGATTGCATGCTGTTGATATGGCAGATCGTTGGGCGCATTTATCGGCTATGTGAGAAAACAGGTGTATCGTTTCATGATTTAGCATATCTGCCCTTTAGACAGCAGGAAGGTGCCAAAGGCACCTTCCTATTTAAGCTGTAATCATTTCATTCAATTTGGATGATTAGTCTGTAACCTCAGTTACCACAACATACTTAAGACCAAGATCCTCAACGCCGATATCAGACTTGTTGTTGATGTTATATTTGCCATCCTGAATAGCCTTATAAAGGGTGTCAAAATCTGAAGCCTTGAATGTGCGCCACTTCGCGTTATCCATAGCAAGACCTACACCATTATTGGTGGAGTTGAGAACCCATGTCTTGCCGCCTTCCCATTTACCGGAGTAGTAAGCATCCAGAGCCTGATAAACAGAGTTGCCCAGAAGCTTCATAGCAGATGAAATAACGGTTGGTGATTCGGCATACTGGTCAACGTCAACGCCGATGACATACTTATCCTTGGAGGCTTCAGCAGCAGCCATAACAGAGTTGCCTACCGCACCGCCGCAACCGAAGACGACTTCTGTACCCGACTGATACCAGCCGGCAGCTCTTGCCTGCTTCTCGGGGGAAGCAGCGAAATCACCTGAGTAGTTATACATGACGGAGATAGAACCTTCCTTGAGGCCCATTTCCTTGGCAGCGACCTCAGCGCCCTGCAGGAAGCCGTGGCCGTAGCGGATAACGGCGGGAACAGCCATACCGCCCATGAATCCAAGCTTGGTAAAGCCATCCTTTACTGCTGCATAACCAGCCATGAATCCGGCTTCCTCTTCCGCATACAGGATGCAGAGCACGTTGGATTCTGTCTTATAGGTGCCATAGTCCTCGGTATGGGGTTCACCATCAAGAAGAACGAATTTCACATCAGGATACTTGGTCTGGGCTTCATAGACCGGTACTTCAAATAGGTAGCCCGGAGTAACGATAACCTTGGCACCACCCTGAACGGCAAGGCCGATTGCTTCAAGATAAGCAGCATTGGTACCTTCGGCGGGCTGATAGTACTGATAGGTGAGGCCTTTCTCTTCAGCGAACTTCTTAAGGCCTTCCCATGAGCCCTGGTTAAAGGATTTGTCGTCAATAGTGCCCAGGTCGGTTACAAGGGCAAGCTCGACGCCTTTACTGTTAGAGGGGGTTGTAGCAGCGGGAGTGGCTGAGGGTTTTGCCGTGCCGCTGGGAGTCGGTGTGGCGGTGGTTCCGGTTCCACCCTGGGCACCGCAACCCATGAGAAGGGTCACCGAGAGTGTCAGGGCCAGAATAATCATTAGGGCCTTTTTCATAAATAATCCTCCTAGTATATTATTTATTTTTATATGCTTGTGGATAGGTTATCCATCCATAATATAATATCCTTTTTTTTAAAAAGCAATGTGAAACACCAAAATGAATATTATTACATTGTATACTATGGCGCAGGTAAATCGTTCCAATAAGTGGGGTTCACCGCTTCTTATGTTCGCTAGATGACCCCGGCGAGCCGTTTTGAGCCTATTTCCCTACCCGAGCAAACCACCAGAAAATCCGGTCTGAGTGCACGTTATAGCGCACTTATTTCCCTATCCGATCAGGCTGCCTATGCATGACACCCATTGCTAGATCTCGGGTCCACGGGTTGCCGCTGTTAGTGTAGAAGTGATTTGCTGCGCTGTTTCATCAATCATATCCGAAGCCCTCCTGAAGATTCTTATCAAGCGGTAAATGCTGGAATATCTCGCGCTCTATTTGATATTACCACATTTTTCAGGGCATGACGAGATTGATGGATATACCCAAGAAATTACTTAAGTTATGCCACAATAAGGCTCATGACCAGAACCGTTAGGGTCAATAGGGCAAGAAAAACAAGGTTCAGACCGGTAAAGATCTTGAGGTAGCGGCGGGATGCACGGGGATGCGCCTTTGTGTAGAGCTTGTATGAAATGACACTGGCCAGGGAGGCAATCAGCGTACCCATGCCCCCCACGTTGACCCCCAGGAGAAGGTTTTTATAATCCTGGGTAAAGCCTGACAGCAAGACAGCTGCAGGGACATTACTGATGATCTGGCTGGTAAGCAGCGATACCAGGTAAACGCTCTTTGACAGCAGGGACGACAGGAAGGCATTAACCGCAGGGATGGCAGAGAGGTTGCCTACAAAGATGAAAAAGCCAATGAAGGTCACCAACAGGCTATAGTCCACCTCCCGGAGCAGGCGGCGGTCCATGATGAGGACGCAAAGGACGATGAGCACTGTGACCCATTCAATGGAGAGCAGCTTGAATATGGCCATAACAGCCAGCACAAACAGAATCGCATAAATGACCAGCTTGGTTTTTTTGCCTAAAAAGGCCTTTTGAACATCAGGCTCCTTTGCCTCAGGCTTATCGGATGTCATAAGCTCAGGCACACCGATGGGCTTTTTCTCAATCAAAAGGGTGGAAAGGGATAAAAGCAGCCCTCCAACCAGAACCACTGGCAGCAGGATGAGAAAGAAATCCCCTACAGGGATCTTGAAGTAGGTGAACAAGTACAGATTCTGGGGATTCCCCACTGGGGTCAGGCTGCTGCCGATATTGGCGCCGATGGTCTGAAGCACAATGATCAGGATGGCATAGCCGCTCTCCCCGATTTTCTCAAGAAGGATCAGGGTGAAGGGCACCAGGGTGATGAGGGCTACATCATTGGTCATGATCATAGCCAGGAAGTAGGTGAGTAAAAGGATGCCTAAAGTGAGGCTTCTTAAGTTGCTGCTCTTGCGGGCTACAAGGGAAGCTGCGTCCTCAAAGGCCCCCAGCTTTTTAAAGCCGGCCACCACAACCATGAGGCAGAACAGGCAAAGAAGTACCTTGGTATCGATAAACTCCAGATATTCAGATGAAGGCGGGTTGAAAAAGGCTGAAATCACAGCGGCTAAAAGCGCTGCCAGAAGAACTGTTTCTGTCTTCAGGACATGAAGGATTTTATCTCTTAATGATAGCATTGTTATACCCCCAGTTAACAATCCTATCATACCATAACTGGTGTGAGTAGTCCTCCGGTTAAATCCATCCAAAGAGGCTGCAAATCTTATGATTTTTCTCACATTTGTCTCTTGACTCTCCGGTAACCGGAGGCTTTAGCATGGAGTCAAAAGCGTTATCAAGGAGGTCATCCTATGATTTTTGATGCACATGTTCATCTGTTCCCCACAAGGGAGGTGGGTCTGGAGGTTGTTGAAGGCATAAAGGCCCAATCGGGAACCGGGTATTATGCCACAGGGACCCCGGAGGAGTATCTGGCCGACATGGAGAAGGCCGGAATTGATATGGGCTTGATGCTGAGCTTCTCCCCCGATAACCAGCTCAAGAATATGAACTATTGGACTGTGGCCATAACAAGGCCGGGAAAAAGCAGGCCTGCCAAGTATCCCATGCTGCTGCCCTTTGTTTCGGTGAGCCCGACCATGAAGGGCAAAACCATGCTAGAGGAGCTGGAGCATAAGCTGACCTGGGGCATGAGGGGCGTTAAGATCCATCCCATAGCCCAGAAGTTCGCTCCCGATGACCCGCGCATGAAGCCCGTCTACCAATGGCTGGTGGATCATGACCTGCCCATTACGGCTCACACCGGCGAAAACATTATCAAGGACGAGTATGCCG
>Ga0116192_1001836_pt1 | contig 14592 bp, 7 predicted proteins | sample AD_UKC113_MetaG_FD_89876 | JGI IMG/M metagenome (GOLD analysis project Ga0116192, IMG submission 89876) | Active sludge microbial communities of municipal wastewater-treating anaerobic digesters from Hong Kong - AD_UKC113_MetaG | ecosystem: Engineered > Bioreactor > Anaerobic > Digestate | place... | reverse complement strand
AGGAAGCTGGCCAGGGTGGACAGTGCAATGAGGATTCCCCGAATCACTATGACAAAGGATAGCCCATGGGCAAAGACGCTTTCATTGGGAGAACGGGGTGGCTGCCGCATGGCGTCAGGATCACCGGGTTCCAGGCCCAGTGCAATGGCCGGAAGCCCATCGGTGGCCAGATTGACAATGAGTATCTGAGCGGGTAGCAAGGGGATGGGAAGACCAATCAGCGTGGCCAGGAACATGGTCAAAACCTCGCCCACATTGCAGGACAAAAGATAGCGGATAAATTTGCGGATATTGGCGTAGATGTTCCGGCCCTCCTCCACCGCAGCCACAATACTTGAAAAGTTATCATCCATCAGGATCATGGCCGCAGCCTGGCGGGTGACATCGGTACCCGACTTGCCCATGGCAATGCCGATATCGGCGTCCTTAACGGCAGGGGCATCGTTGACCCCGTCGCCGGTCATAGCCACAATATGTCCCTTTTTCCTGTAGGCTCTGACAATGCGAAGCTTATGCCGCGGGAAAACCCGTGCGAAGACCGTGGCCTTATCGCAGGCTTCTTCCAGTTCCTTATCGCTCATCTCATCCATCTCGGCCCCGGTGAGAATAATGTCTCCCTCATGGTAGATACCAATCTTGGATGCAATAGCCGCTGCTGTTTGCTTGTGATCGCCGGTGATCATGACGGTTTTAATCCCTGCCCTGTGACATTGGGCCACCGCATCCATGGCTTCCTGCCTGGGCGGATCAGTCATACCGGCCAAGCCCACAAAGACAAAGTCCTGCTCGATTTTATCGCTCCATAACTGCTGGGGCTGGACCGTCCTATAGGCAAAGCCCATAACCCGCAGGGCCTTGGAGGACATATCCCGGCATTCCTCCATGATATTCTCCCTGTCATCAAAGGTCATGGCTCGTTCCCGGTCAGCTACCAGAATATGGGTACACCGTTCCAGAATAATCTCGGGGGCTCCCTTGGCAAAGAGGATTAAGTCCCCTGTAGGGGTTCGGCAGATCACGCTCATGAGCTTTCGATCCGAGTCGAAGGGAATCTCCCTGACCCGGCGGTAATGGGCTTCCACACTGCTTCTGTCCATGTCGATGTCCAGGGCGGCTCTCACCAAAGCCACCTCGGTAGGATCTCCCTCAATGTCCAGGGCCTTTTGGTCGCCCGATGTGTTCTGAATCCGTGTATTTCCGCAGAGCAAGCCTATTTTCAGCAGGAGCTTTAAGCCGAAGGTCTTTTCGGTATGTACTTCCCGGCCTCTGCAATAAGCGGCCAGCCTTCCTTCGCTGTTCTTCTCCAGAGTATAGGGATTTTTCCCCGCATAGGCCCGGACAACCGTCATTCGGTTCTCGGTTAAGGTACCGGTTTTATCTGAGCAAATTACTGTGGCACAGCCCAGGGTTTCAACGGCAGGAAGTCTTCTTATCAGGGCATTACGCTGAACCATGCGGTTTACCCCGATGGCCAGTGCAATGGTCACCACGGCGGGCAGCCCTTCGGGAACGGCGGCAACGGCCAGGCTGATGCCGCTTAAGAGCATCTGTATCAGGGGCTCCCCTCTGATAACCCCGAGGAGGGAAACTACAGCACAGATGGCCAGACACACGGTGACCATGACCTCGCCCAGGCGTTCCAGCTTCTTCTGCAGGGGTGTTTCCTGGGTGCCTGCCGTCTCAATCATATCGGCAATCTTCCCCATCTCGGTCTCCATCCCCGTGCTGACCACCAGGGCCTTACCCGTACCATTGGTAATCATGCTTCCCATATAAACCCGGTTGCTGGGTGAAATGCCATTGAGCTTCATTTTGCTTTCATCGGTTTTCAGTTTATGGGCAGGAACAGATTCGCCGGTCAGCATGGATTCGTCGGCATAGAGGTTATTGGCCTCGATGAGCACTGCATCGGCAGGAACACGGTTTCCTGCCTCAAGGAGAACCACATCCCGCGGAATCACCAAATCGGCCGGTATATCCTTCACCACACCATCCCTCAAAACCCGGGCATGGGGCGCAGCCATATTCATCAGGGCCTCAAGGGCCTTTTCGGTGCGCATCTCCTGAAAGAAACCCAGTAAGCCGTTGAGGATGACAATGGCCAGAATGGCGATGGCTTCACTATTTTCACCCATAATAAAAGACACGGCGGCCGAGGCTATCAGAATAATGATCATTAAATCAGTAAACTGAGAGACAAGGGCTTTCAGCCATGTCTTTTTCTTATGAGGCTTAAGTACGTTCTTTCCATATACCTCAAGGTTTTTAGCGGCTTCTTGCTCACTGAGCCCGTACATATTCTGTTTGATATCATCATATACGAGCACACGATTTAGTGCTTCCACAATACCACTCCCTATGCGATCAATCAGTGCAGGACAATCTATCCTATGCACGTCCCACAGGGAATAGACCAAGCCGGGAAAGCCGCATTCCATGGGCCTGTCCATGAGTCTATTGTATACGGGGAAGCATATTATTTCCTGGAATTTCCGGGTTCACTTTAAAACCCTTAAGTCTTAACTTTCTAGAACAAGTCCTCCTCAATCATAAGCACCACGGGGCAATGATCCGAGCCCATGACCTGGTCAAGAATGAGGGCATCCTTAATTTTAGCGGCCAGCCTTTTGGACACGCAGAAATAGTCAATACGCCACCCTACATTCTTCTCCCTGGCCTTGAACATATAGGACCACCAGGTATAGGCATCGGTCTTATCGGGATAGAAATAGCGGAAGGTGTCTACAAATCCCGCTTCCAATAGCTCAGTAAACTTCCCTCTCTCCTCATCGGTAAAGCCAGCGCTGTGTCTGTTGGATTTGGGATTCTTAAGATCGATCTCAGTGTGGGCCACATTCATGTCCCCGCATACAATGACGGGCTTGACACTGTCCAGGGACAGCAAATACTTTCTGAAATCGTCCTCCCAGATCATACGATAGGACAGACGCTCCAACTCCCGCTGGGCGTTGGGGGTATATACATTGACCAGAAAGCAATCCTTAAATTCGAGGGTGATGATGCGGCCCTCGTGGTCATGCTGGTCAATCCCCATGCCATAGGTCACCTTCAAGGGCTTGATGCGGGTATATATTGCCGTTCCCGAGTATCCCTTCTTCTCAGCGTAATTGAAATAGCGTTCATAGCCATCCAGAACCAGATCCAGCTGCCCCTCGGACAGTTTGGTTTCCTGCAGGCATAAAATATCGGGTTTCTCCGTATCGAAGAAATCGAGAAACCCTTTACCCATAACGGCTCTTAAGCCGTTAACATTCCATGATATCAGCTTTAGCATTGTTGTACTCCTCTTTCTTTAGAACCGGCCACTGGTTGTTTTTCTCAAAGCAAGCCACGGCCTCTTCTGCACTATTGATAATATCGTCCTCAAAGCCCATGAGTTTTAGGAGCTTTATGGCATTTCGCGTGGTGGCCTTACCCTCCTTGAGGGTATAGTCAAAGGTTATGTCCTTGTCGGTAATATGCTCCTCAAAATGCTTGTTTTCAAATACATCCCTGAGAATGGAGGTGAGCTCCACATCATGGGTGGCGGCAAAGATGCATGTATTGAGCCGGGCCAGGGCGCTCAGTATCCGGCTGGATGCCGCAATACGCTCAATGGTATTGGTTCCGCGAAGCACTTCATCAATAATGCATAGGCATCTTACAGAGCCTGAGGCAAGGGCAAATATTCTTCTTAAGGACTTGATCTCAGCGACATAATAGCTCTCTCCATTAAGTATACTATCTCTTAAGGCCATGGAGGTCATGGGAAAAAGCGGATGTGAGATCCATTGCTCAGCGTAGCACAGACACAGAGTATGGGCGGTTAAGGTGTTGATGGCCACGGTTTTCAGGTAAGTGGATTTCCCCGAGGCATTGGAGCCCGTAAGCAGTGTGGCTTTCGCAGCCCGTATAGGGTTGGGAGTGCAATGCTGGATCAGGGGATGCACCACCTTTTCTGCTTCAATGAAATAAGGGTGTTTGGGGGCTTCCCATTGGATTTGGGGTATGCACCAGACAGACAGGCTTTGCCGATAGGAGGCGATGGCCAAAGTCGCGTCCAATTCCCCAATCTCCTTAATGAGCTTTATCAACTCGGCCTGGTGCTTTTTGATAATATTTATGGAAGCCTGATAGCTCCAGATATCGAAAAGAAAGAGCATCTTTAATATGGATGCCATATCGGTGGCCATGTCCCCGATAAAGCTGATGTAGAGATTATTGATATGCCCCTTTTGGGCAAGTGCATCAAGGCCCTTTAAGGATTCCCTAATGGACTGGAACCTTTCTTTGAGGGCCTCAACAGGTATCCGGATCAGTCCTTTGGCCAGGGCAACCACGCTGACCGCTTGTGTGACAGCCTCCAGACCTGCATGCAGTTTTTTGATGCTGAGCTCATGATAAAGTGCGTTGCATGCCAGGCTTACAATAGCAAAAATAAGGCCGCCCCCTACACTCAAGAAAAATAGGGGCACAGACACAAAAGGAAGAAAGGTCAGTACCTTATACAGCCATTTATCCTTGAACTCCAGGTAATCATTGGGCTCCATCCAGACATTAAGCCTGTCGGGAAAAAACTTACCCGTCCTCGCCAGCACTGATTGAATCTTCTCCCGCATCTCAGGGTGATTTTCCCAGTACTCAATGAGTGCTTTTCTTTCGGTCCATTGCTCCTGAGAATAAACAGGGGTCCTTAACAGGGAATACAGGGCCTGATCCCCCATGGAGGTCCAGGTGCTGTTGATTTGACTGAATAAGAGATCCATCTCCAGGTCATTCCAGGTGGTATCATCAACAACGTGTACGGTGGCTTTGCTGTCATGCAGATAGAAAAGCTGGGAGAGAGTTTTTAAGTCAGAGGGTTCATATTGGTTTTGCGGTACCCGGCCCCAGGCCTCTTTAATGCGCCGCGCAAGCTTTATCTCTGCCTTCCTTTTGTCATACCATATTTTGAGCAAAGCAAGTGCAATAATGACAACGACGATGACAATGTATTCCATTAATAGACAACCTCCAATTCCCTGTCAATTATACCCTTCCGTACCTTATCATTCAAACAAATTCACCCAAGATTTGAGTTGCAATACATTATACAGGATGATAGAATAGGTACGAACAATATATCTTTAAGTTTGGTACAGAGATGCCAACAAGATATTGCATAGGGATTTTATAGGGTTTACTGTGCCTTTGTGCCCAGCCTTATTCTGTGTGTGGATTAATCTTGTTTGGTTTCAAACAAGATTTTTTTGTTGTTTAAAGTCGATCACGCAAAGGAGCGCCAATCGTGAAGCTAAAAGCGCAAATTATGGATGACATCGCGGTTGAAAGAGCAATAGTGCGTATTGCACATCAAATCCTGGAGAAGAACCGGAGTGTGGAGCAGCTCTGCATCATCGGTATCAAGACCCGGGGCGTCCCCATCGCTTCAAGACTGGTTAAGGCCATTCAAAGAATTGAGGGCGTTACCGTGGATATGGGAATTCTGGATATCAGCCTCTACCGTGACGATTTGGCCGAGGTCAATAAGGATCCCACCCTGAACGCATCCGAAATACCCTTTTCTGTTGTAGGTAAAAACGTCATCCTGGTGGACGACGTCATATATACCGGAAGAACCGTCAGGGCCGCATTGGACGCCATTATCAATCTGGGAAGGCCGGCCACCATTCAGCTTGCCGTTCTCATAGATCGCGGACATCGCGAGCTTCCCATTCGTGCTGATTATGTGGGTAAGAACATTCCCACCGCCAAATCCGAGGTGGTGGCCGTTCACATGGAAGAGTGTGACGGAGAAACCTGCGTACAGCTTTTTGAAAAAGTACCCAATTAAATTTATCATAATCAAGGGGGATTTTAATCATGGCTAACAAACAACAGGTTATCGGGTACCTTCCCGACGAAAGGCCGCCTATTTGGAAGCTTTTGCTCTACGCCATCCAGCAGGTTATTGTTATGTTTCCTGCCACCGTGGCCGTAGCCATCATCACAGGCTTCCACATCTCGACCACCATCTTTGCCAGTGGTCTTGCAACCATCTGCTTCCTTTTGGTCACCGGAGGGAAAATCCCATTGTACTACGGCTCCAGCTTCTCCTATGTTGCTGCCATTGGAAGCCTTATGGCCTCTGAAGCTTTGGCCGGTTCAACACTTGACGAGAAGATCGCTGTTGCACAGTTCGGTATCGTCATGTCCGGTTTCGTATCCATAATTGCCGGTTTGATCATAAACTTCTTCGGTCGGGAGTCTATAGAAAAGATCCTTCCTGCCTCCATCACCGGTCCCATTGCTATGGTTATCGGCTTAACCCTTGCCGGAACAGCCTTGACCGATGCTGCTTCATTCAGCGGCGCAAGAGCTGTAGCCGATTCACAGGCTGCGCTTGCTCAGAACATGGCCTGGACCGTGTCCCTGATTACAATGATCTCCACCATCCTGTTCTCGGTTTATTTAAAAGGTATGGCCGGCCAGTTGCCTCTGCTGTTGGGCCCCATCATCGGCTGTATCGCTGCCTTTGTCATTAAGGTGATTACAGGTATTGACTTATTTAAGGTTCTCCCTGCTGAAGTGGCCGGCAATGGTATTCTGGCTCTGCCCCACTTTACCTTGCCCAAACCCTCGTGGATGGCGGTAGCGGCCATCATGCCCATTGCCATCGCCACCATTCCTGAGTCAACCGCCCATGTCTACCAGCTCGACATTTATGTCAATGACCTGGCTAAGAAAAAGGGCACCGAAAAGCGCTACAATATTGCGGACAAGCTGGGGCTCAACCTCATTGGTGACGGTATTGGCGACATTGTTTCAGGCTTTGTTGGTGGCCCTGCAGGCACCAATTACGGTGAGAACATCAGCGCCATGGCTATCACCAGAGTCTTCTCTGTTCCTGTGCTGATTGCGGCTTCTATCATTGCTATGGTCATTGCTTGCTTCACACCGCTCATCAATGCCATCTACGCCATTCCCACCGCAGTTATTGGCGGTCTGGAGGTATACCTCTTCGGAGCCATTGCCGCCCAGGGTGTGGCCATCATGATTGAGAAAAAGGTTGACATGTTCAGTGCCAGAAACATTGCGGTCATGTCCACCATCATGATTATCGGACTTGGCGGAAACTACGGCTTCGGCGGCAACATCCCCTTCTTCGGCCTTGAGATTCCCTGTGTGGCCGGTGCAGCCATCTTCGGTATCCTGCTCAATCTGCTCTTGAGCATTGGAGCCAAAAAGGAAGTCAAGTCTGAAGAATAGAGACTACGCGGTTCGATAAGCGCAAGTAAATAAGGGGCGCATTAAACCCAATAAACAGGCCATGGTGTTCTCATCTTTTCTCTATAAAGATTGCAGATGAGCGCATCATGGCCTTCTGTTTTCTGTCTGTTTTGGGGACAGCTCCATCTTACTCTTTCGGCTATTAATTATTCTGACGCATGGATATATTTCTTAAGGTACTCGTCAATCAACGCCTTGTTCTCATTGCGGATAACCGTATACCGCTCCTGATGATTATGGTTCTTGGGCTTAAGCCTTAAAACCAGATAGCTGTTGTTATCCATGAAGTGGGGTCTCCACTCATAGCTCTCCACATCCTCCCAGGGTGTAAAGGACAGGAAAGCAAAAAGCCCCTTCTCGGAGATGCCCTCGCCATGGGAGGCCGAGATAATGCAGGAATAGACAGCCACGACCAATAGACCTAAGACTGCAAGCTGATCCAGCAGGGTACCTTTATTGACGGCATCCGCAAGCTTACCCATCACCACCAGGGCGATAAGGATTTGAAGCGCAAGGCTTCTGATAATCCCCCGCTTGAACTGATAGATATAGTCCCTGGCATAGGTCGCAACCACGTGGAGGTTATACAGCACTATGAGCCATATGATGACTAATAGCAAATAACTGAGCATCCTGCCCTCCTCATAACGAGAAGCATTATATTAAGAATACCATTCACATGAAGAATTGTCTGAAAAGGCTGAGCCATAGTTATTAATTAACCAAACCCTTCGTTTTTGCCGGTGCATTTAGTGTATAATAAGGTTATTCGTTGATTGATGAAAGGTATGCTATGAGTAAGACACTTGTATTAGCCGAGAAACCCTCGGTGGCTAAGGATATCGCAAGGGTGCTCCAATGCACCCAGAATAATAATGGTTATATACAGGGTTCCCGTTATATTGTCACCTGGGCTTTGGGCCATTTGGTGACACTGGCCGACCCTGAGGTTTATGATGCCAAATATAAGACCTGGAAGCTGGAGGATCTCCCCATGCTGCCTAAGAGAATGGAGCTGGTGGTCATCAAGGAGACAGCCCGGCAGTTTGGCATTGTCAGAAGCCTTCTCCACCGGGAGGATGTCAGTGACCTGGTCATTGCCACGGACTCAGGCCGTGAAGGGGAGCTGGTGGCCCGATGGATCATTGAGAAAGCAGGCTTTAAAAAGCCCATCAAACGATTATGGATCTCGTCCCAGACCGACAAGGCCATCCGCGAGGGCTTTCAAAACCTCAAACCCTCAAAAGCCTATGATAACCTGTACCTGTCGGCTCAAAGCCGTGCCGAGGCCGATTGGCTGGTGGGTCTTAACGTGACCCGCGCCTTAACCTGCAAATATAACGCCCAGCTTTCGGCGGGCAGGGTCCAAACCCCGACCCTGGCCATGATTGTTGAACGGGAGAATGAGATAAGGCGCTTTGTGCCCAAGGATTACTGGACCATCCAGGCCGGCTTTAAGGGTTTTAAGGTCTACTGGCAGGACAGGAAAACCGGACAGACACGCCTGTTTGACAAGGCAAAGGCTGAGGCCATTGTGGCTAAAACCGCAGGACAAGTCGGCTCTGTGATAGAGGTTGTCAAGGAGAGCAAGAAGGAACTGCCACCCCTGGCCTATGACTTGACCGAGCTTCAGAGGGATGCCAACCGAAGGTACGGTTATTCGGCCAAGAAAACCCTCTCCCTCATGCAGCGCCTTTATGAAACCCATAAGCTGGTGACCTATCCGCGTACCGACTCCCGGTATATCACCGAGGATATGGTTCCCACCCTTATGGACAGACTCAAGGCCATTGCTGTGGGCCCCTATATGAGGAGCGCCTCCAGCCTTATCCGCAATAAGTTCACACCCACCAAACGCCTGGTGGACAACAGCAAGGTCACCGACCACCACGCCATTATTCCCACCGAGCAATATGTGGATTTATCGGCCCTTACCAATGAGGAGCGGCATATCTATGACCTTATTGTCAAGCGCTTCCTGGCCGTTTTAAGCCCGGCCTTTGAGTATGAGCAGACCACCGTGAAGGTGGAGATCGGCGGAGAGATCTTTAAAGCCAAGGGGCGCATTGTCTCATCCCTTGGGTGGAGGAGCATCTATGATAACAATACCGGTTCGGACGAGGATGAGGGCGATGAGGAAGACAAACACCAGACCCTCCCCAACCTTGTAAAGGGCCAGACGGAGCAAGTCAATGCAGTGAAGATGATTAACGGAAAGACCACACCCCCGCCCCGCTTTACCGAAGCCACCCTGCTCTCGGCCATGGAGAATCCCGGCAAGTATATGGAAGACAAAACCCTCAGGGAGTTCATCCAAAGCACCAGCGGACTGGGCACTCCTGCCACCCGGGCCGATATTATTGAGAAGCTCTTTGACTGTTTCTATGTAGAGCGCAGAGGCAAGGAGATTGTACCCACCTCAAAGGGCATCCAGCTTATAGAACTTGTGCCCTCCGACCTCAAGTCCCCCGAACTCACCGCCAAGTGGGAGCAGCAGCTTCAATTAATCAGCAAGGGCCAGGCCGATCATAAGGCCTTTGTGGGCAGTATGAGGGACTATGCGGTTCGCCTGGTGAGGGATGTTGTTGCCAGCACCCATGTTTATAAGCATGAGAACGTAACCCGTGAACGCTGTCAGTGCGACAAGTTCCTGCTGGAGGTGAACGGCAAGCGCGGTAAGATGCTGGTATGCCCCGACAGGGAATGCGGATACCGAAAGATGATTTCTCAGACCACCAATGCCCGCTGCCCCGAATGCCATAAGGCCATGGAAATCCGCGGCGAAGGCGAGGACAAGACCTTCTACTGCACTTGCGGTTATCGCGAAAAAGTCTCGGCCTTCAAAAAGCGAAAGTCTGAGACGGTGAGCAAGAAGGAAGTTACCCAGTTTCTGCGGAAACAAGAAAAAAACGATTCCATCAACTCCGCCCTGGCCGAAGCCCTGGCGAAGTTGAAGAAGGAGCAGTAGAGACTATCCCGAATTATTATAGGAGAGTGTAATTTAGACTCTGCCCAGTTATCATGTGCTTTTCTCCGTGTTTACTTCCAGTCCTATCCGACAAACTGCAACTGCCGCCAGAAAACCCAGCGGCAGTTACCCTTGGTGCATATTTTTTATACAGATGATGGCTGTCCATCAGCATATAAATCCTGTCTCCGTGGTCATCAATTTAAAGCCAGTTAAGATTAATTTTGTTTATTTTCTATCTTTATATGGTATGGATTAAGCTGCAATATTTCAGTAAAAGTCATTTTAAGAGGTAAAAAAGCAACCCCGGGTCATTTCCCTTAGGGCTGCTTCTTTCGATAAAGGCTCACTATGCAAAACGAGAGGGCTTAAGCCCTCTCGTAATTTTAAAGTATTGTTTATGCTTGAACTGCTGCTCTCTTGTAGGTCTCGTATCTTTCCTTTGCATCTTCCTCGGCAGCCTTGAAGAGTTCTTCTGCAACTTCGGGGAAGGTCTGCTTAAGGGATGTGTAACGAACCTCGGAATTAATGAATTCCTGGAAGCTTCCGGTGGGTTCCTTGGAATCCAGTACGAAGGGATTCTTGCCCTCTGCCTTAAGCGCAGGCACATAGCGCCACAGATGCCAGTAACCGCATTCCACAGCCTGCTTTTCTCTGGTCTGTGTTCTGGACATACCGCCCTTGATACCATGGTTTACGCAAGGAGCGTAGCAGATGATGATGGAGGGACCCTTATGAGCTTCGGCTTCCTGGATGGCCTTCATGAACTGATTCATGTTAGCGCCCATGGCCACCTGTGCCACATAAACATAGCCATAGGTGGCAGCGATCATACCCAGATCCTTCTTCTTAATGCGCTTACCGGAAGCTGCGAACTTAGCCACAGCAGCGGTAGGTGTAGCCTTGGAGGCCTGACCACCGGTGTTGGAGTAAACCTCGGTGTCGAATACCAGCACATTGACATCTTCGCCGGAAGCCAATACATGGTCAAGTCCGCCGTAACCAATGTCATAAGCCCATCCGTCACCGCCGACGATCCACTGGGACTTCTTCACGAAGTAATCGCGCTTCTTATTGATATCCTCAACAATAGCTGCAGCCTCGCCGGTTGCATTGAACTTGTCGAGGGCTTCTGCCAGAGCCTTGGAAGCGGCCTTGGAGCCTTCTGCCTCATCCATGTTGGCAATCCAGTTCTCAGCAGCGGCCTTAAGGTCTGCAGGAATATCAAGAGCCATCAGGTTTTTGAGCTGGAGGGCAATGTTCTCACGAATCTGCTTAACGCCCAGAACCATACCCAAACCGTACTCAGCGTTATCCTCGAACAGGGAGTTAGCCCAAGCAGGACCCTTGCCTTCCTTGTTGGTGGTGTAAACGGTAGCGGGAGCGGAACCACTCCAAATGGAGGAGCATCCGGTAGCGTTGGCAATCATCATACGATCACCGAAGAGCTGAGTGATAACCTTTAAGTAAGCGGTCTCACCACAACCTGCACAAGCGCCGCTGAATTCAAAGAGGGGCTGTGCAAACTGGCTGTTTTTAACGTTGTTCTTGGGAGCCAGATGATCCTTATAGGTAACATGCTTGGAAGCATAGTTCCAGTTGGCGATTTCCTTGTCCTGGCTTTCCAGGGGCTTCATAATCAGAGCCTTTTCCTTGGCAGGGCATACATCGGCACAGTTGCCGCAGCCAGTACAGTCGAGGGTGGAAACCTGAATCTTGTACTCATAGCCCTTGAACTGAGGACCGGTAGCAGGAATGGTGGTAAAGGTCTCCGGTGCATTCTTCTTCTCCTCAGCATCCAGCAGGAAGGGACGGATGACAGCATGAGGACATACGAAGGAGCACTGGTTACACTGGATACAGTTCTGGGGCTGCCATTCGGGTACGTTAACGGCAATACCGCGCTTTTCATATGCGGATGAACCCATGGGGAAGGTACCATCTTCCATGCCCTTGAAGGTGCTGACAGGGAGATCGTCACCCTTCTGAGCATTTACAGGTTCCATAATCTTGGTAACATATTCGGGCTTTTCCTCAGCAGCGGCAGCAGGAGCAGCATCAACTGCGTTCTTCCAGCTTTCGGGAACATTGACCTTCACAAGAGCGTCAATACCCTTATCAACGGCTGCAAAGTTCATGTCGAGGATAGCCTGACCCTTTTTACCGTAGGTCTGAACAATGGACTCCTTCAGGTACTTGACAGCATCCTCAATGGGGATAACATTGGCAAGCTTGAAGAAGGCGGACTGCATGATCATGTTGATGCGGTTGCCCAGTCCAATGTCGCGGGCGATATCGGTCGCATTAATAATATAGAAGTCAATATTGTCATTGGCAATCTGTCTCTTAAGGTCTGCAGGGAGCTTTTCCTCCAGCTCAGCCTCTGTCCACTGACAGTTGAGCACGAAGGTTCCACCCTTCTTAAGACCGCCGATGAGATCATACTTGCCAACATAGGACTGATTGTGGCAGGCAATATAGTCGGCTTCGTCAATAAGATAAGTGGAACGAATCTTGGACTTACCAAAGCGCAGGTGGGAAACGGTGATACCACCGGACTTCTTGGAGTCATAGGAGAAGTAACCCTGAGCATAGAGATCGGTCTTGTCACCGATGATCTTAATAGCGCTCTTGTTAGCACCAACGGTACCGTCGGAGCCCAGACCCCAGAACTTGCAGCGGATAGCATCCTTGGCCTCGGTAACAATTCTTTCGCCTACGGGCAGGGACAGATTGGTTACGTCGTCTACGATACCAATGGTAAAGCCGTTCTTGGGCTCATCAGCCTTGAGGTTCTCGAATACAGCAAGGATCTGATTGGGCTTAACATCCTTGGAACCGAGACCATAGCGGCCGCCAACAATCACAGGCTTGTTGTCCACATCATAGTAAAGGGACTTCACATCAAGGTAGAGGGGCTCGCCGAGAGCACCGGGTTCCTTGGTTCTGTCAAGTACGGCGATCTTCTTCACCGACTTGGGCATTACATCAAAGAAGTACTTAGCGGAGAAGGGTCTGTAAAGGTGAACCTTAACAACACCAACCTTTTCTCCCTTCGCTCTCAAGTAGTCAATAACCTCTTCACAGGTCTCGGTGGCGGAACCCATGGCAACGATAACACGGTCCGCATCGGGATCACCATAGTAATTGAAGGGCTTGTATTCACGACCGGTCAGAGCGGAGATTTGCTTCATGTAATCGGCAACGATGTCAGGAATGGCATCATAGTAAGGATTGCAGGACTCTCTTGCCTGGAAGAAAATATCAGGATTCTGAGCTGTACCACGGGTAACAGGGTGCTCAGGATTCAATGCACGATTTCTGAACTCATCAACAGCTTTCCAATCCAGAAGCTTAGCAAGTTCATCGTACTCAAGGACTTCGATTTTCTGAACTTCAGCAGAGGTTCTGAAACCATCAAAGAAGTTCAAAAAGGGAACGCGGCCCTTAATTGCAGAGAGGTGAGCAACGGCTGACAGGTCCATAACTTCCTGAACACTGCCTTCGGCAAGCATTGCAAAACCGGTCTGGCGAGCAGCCATAACGTCAGAATGATCACCGAATATGGAAAGCGCATGTGAAGCTACTGCACGAGCTGAAACATGGAATACACCGGGAAGAAGCTCACCAGCAATCTTGTACATGTTGGGTATCATGAGAAGTAAGCCTTGGGAGGCTGTGTATGTAGTAGTCAGCGCGCCTGCTTGCAGTGAACCGTGAACTGCACCGGCAGCACCTGCTTCAGACTGCATTTCCACAACCTTAACCGTTTGACCGAAGATATTCTTGCGGCCGCGGGCTGCCCATTCATCTGTTGATTCGGCCATTGTTGAGGATGGTGTGATAGGATAAATGGCTGCAACTTCAGTAAAGGCATACGCCACATGAGCGGCAGCGGTGTTACCATCCATTGTCTTCATTTTTTTAGCCATGTGTTTCCCTCCTTGATTGTATAACAATAATGTACATTGTATACATTAAAAGTTACATTTGTCCCTTTTGGCAAATGGACGTTCAGAAAATATTATAACATAATTTTCATGGGTCACAAGGGATTTTTTCGCTTTTGTGAAAAAAGAAACAAAAAGAAAATCCCGAGAAGTCATCGGGATTACATGAATCTGCGATATTGTCTGATTTTTTGCTTATAGCTCTCAAGCTCGTTCTTGGACAGGGTATTTAAGGGGACCTTTATGCTGGTCACGGTCATGCTGTTGCCAATACCGTTTTTCAACCGCTCCAGAAGCTTTTCGGCAGACCTCTCATCAATCGGATAGGTGGCTGAAAAGAGAAACAGGTTGATATGGTGTCCGGGTTTGCCAAACTCGGCTTCAAAGGCCCTTCTGAACTTCTGT
>Ga0116192_1001834_pt1 | contig 14598 bp, 20 predicted proteins | sample AD_UKC113_MetaG_FD_89876 | JGI IMG/M metagenome (GOLD analysis project Ga0116192, IMG submission 89876) | Active sludge microbial communities of municipal wastewater-treating anaerobic digesters from Hong Kong - AD_UKC113_MetaG | ecosystem: Engineered > Bioreactor > Anaerobic > Digestate... | reverse complement strand
GCTTTGGCGATAATATCGTTCTTGGCCTCTTCTGCAACCTTGGTGGCTCTGGCTACTATTTCCTGAGCCTCCCGGCGCGCTTCGGCTAGGTTGGTTTGAGCCTCTTTCCTCATTTGCTCAACCTCTGCCCGCAAATCTTCCGCATGCTTTAGCGACGATTCTATAGTGTTGGTCCGTTGCTCCAGCATATTTACTATGGGTGTGTAGCCGAATTTATAAAGAATAGCAAAAAGCACGAAGAAGTTTACTGCTGTCCAACCGATCTTGTAAATGTCAGGGAATGGCGGCACGCCTTCGCTTTCCGCCGCGAAGCAGGAGGTAGCCAATCCAAGTACGAAGAGCATGCTTAATAGAAGGACTGTCAAAGCCAGCCATCTTTTCCTTATCACGGGCATGTTACCTCCATTCCTTTGAGTTGAGCGTTGCATTATACGTTATTAACAGTACTAACAGTGTTTTGGGCGATGGGCTAGGTTCCCTCGGTTCCGTTGCCCCATCGCCCCAAAACCATGTCCTGGTGTAATTATTGACTGGAACTAGCCGATCTTCCCGACCAGCATGAATGCGATTAGTAGACCGTAAATCGTCAGAGTCTCAATGAATGCGAGAGTTATGAACAATAGGGTTCTAACTTGGTCTGCAATCTCGGGTTGCCGTGCGATACTCTCGAAACATTTACCCCCGGCTATACCCTGGCCGATACCTCCGCCCAGCGCACCAACTGCTACTGCGAGGCCAGCTCCAATGGCGAGTGCTCCTTCCATTCCATTTCCCCCCTTTCTTGCTCCAATGCATCATTGAGCAATATTGTAGTTTTTTGATTACTTTTAATGCCCTTCTCCGACAACGTCCGCCAAATAACTGGTCGCCAAAATGGTGAACACCAGCGCCTGGATGAGTCCCGTCAGAACTCCCAGAGCTTGCAATGGCATCGGAACCAGGAACGGAGCCATCAGAACTAGAAAGGCAACTATCATTTCATGACCAAATATGTTGCCGAATAGACGGAGAGTCAGGGACAATGGCCTGGCAAACTGTTCTAGAATGTTCATCGGCAAGAAGGGCCAGTACGGTGAAACGAAGTGTGCCAGGTAGTGACTTCCTTGTTCTCTAAAGCCGACAATGATCACTGCAAAAAAGACAATTGTGGCAAGAGTAGCGGTGATGTTCCAGTCTGAGGTAGGTGGTACGAAACCGTGGATGGTTCCCGCTCCGGGGATAAGACCGAAATAGTTACTGGTGAGAATAAAAAGGAAGAACGTCGCTAAGAGCGGCGTATACCTTTTGGCAGCATGCTCGTTGCCCAAAGCACCGCCAAAGAAATTGTAGCACCACTCCACGATCCACTCGAAGAAGTTTTGCAGCCCACGGGGGACCACCTGCATGTTCCTGGTTGCCAGAATGCATACAACCGCCAGGATAATCATTACTAGCCACTGTGCCACGACATGATCATAGACAGGTACTGGACCAATATGAAACAGCGGTTCATACGATGCTCCGAAAATCAATCTTCTCCCCCCCTTCCGTAATGAAATTTTGCCTATTCCTCGCCCGGGGTGTCAATATTACTACCCTTGATTAACCGGGCAATAAGACCCTTGTTTTGGCTGCCTATCGCTAGGAGAATAACCTTCGCCAGCACCAATCCCCCCATAGTACCCAGGGCAAACTGCAGTCCTCCTAGCCAGACCAGCACTCCTAACACTACTACGAGAACCGCGTACCGGAGGTAGTATCTCATAGCAATGTATTTCGGCGCCTCTTCCTCCGGCAGCATTTCAGCTTTGCGTAATACTAAGACCACCAGAAATAGGTTAACCGTGTAAACAGCCAGACCTGTAATGAGGCCAGCCCATATCAATCCTGACCATCTTCTCCCTTAGTTTTGTCCTTCGGATCGCTGTCTCCTGTCTTCTCTTCGTCTTGACTCGGGTAGATATCCTTAACCTTTTCTTGAACTTCCTTGAGACTCTCGCGGGCAACCTTGAGACTTTCTATCACCTGGTCGCCGGGTCTTATCTTGATGTTGTTATCACTTTCCTTATCTTCTTCGTGCTGGCCGTTCTTCCTGCCTTTGCCGAAGGCCTGATCGTATACTATCTTAAGACCGGTCGCTACTCCGAGCAAGAACAGCAACAATGTTAGCCACGGGTCAGTCCCCAGCCACTTATCCAGGTACTTCCCTGCAAAGTACCCGAGGGCGATAGCCGCAGCCATGTTAGTAGCCATGGAAAGGGCATTCCCCAAGGCCCGTTGCCAACCTTGCCTCCGAGCCATCACCTCTCACCTTCAGTACGCATGTTCTCACGTAGCTCCATTATACATTCAGTCACACACCAAAAATCTTTATTCGCCACGCGTAACAAAGTTCCTCTTTTTCCCGAAAAAAAAGTTAGTGATGTATGAGCTCTCGTAACAAGTGGTTATTCTACATCGGTATTAAAAACCCTTTTTAAACAAGTTTCATTATTATTTCTTAATTAAATAGCCCTTCCGGTAAAGCTTTTCATAATGATGGTCAAGAGCCTGTTCGATGTCAACTCCATACCTTTCCTCCATCACAAACATCATGGAAACCGCTGTCTGTGCTACATCCAAAAGCTCCTTGGTTATCAGTTGCACCGCCTCGTTTTCGCTAACCTCAATCCTCTCTCCGCTGAGCCCGCGTAACTTGCCGATGGCTTGAGCTAGTTCTCCTGCCTCCTCCATCAGCTTGAGAGCAGTCGACTCCAACGTCGGAGAAAGGCCATTCAGCCGAGGCAAAGAAATAGTTTTGGTTTTCATGCCATCACCTGCTTTGAAACGGGACCTTCACTACTTCGATTCCCGCTTCTTCCAAGAACTGCAATGCCACTTCATCTCTAAAGTCTCCCTGGTGTATAACCTTCTTGATCCCGGCGTTGATCAACATACGCGCACACAGGATACAGGGCTGGTCGGTGCAATAAAGAACCGAATCCAAAGTAGAAACCCCGTAGCGCGCGGCGTTTATTATGGCGTTTTGCTCAGCATGGACCCCCCGGCATAGCTCGTATCTAACTCCAGATGGAATTCCTTTTTCTTCTCTCAGGCAACCAGCTTCTAAACAGTGTCTCAATCCTTGCGGGGCACCGTTATAACCGGTCGCGATAATCCTTTCATCTTTGACCAATAGCGCGCCTACGTGCCGCCGCAAACAGGTAGATCTTTTCGCCACTACCTGTGTCAGCTCCAAAAAATAATCATCCCACGACGGTCGACAATAGTCCATGCTGCTCTCCCTCGCAAATCATTTTAGATACCGTAAAGAGGGTATTTCTGGCACAACCGAGCCACAATTTCTCTGGCCTCGAGCTTTTTCTGGTCATCTTCAGGATGGTTAAGAGCAAGGTTTATTGCCTGCGCAACCTCATACATATCCTGTTCTTGTAGTCCCCGTGAAGTAACAGCCGGAGTTCCCAGACGAATACCGCTGGTGACAGTCGGTTTTTCCGTGTCAAAAGGTATTGTATTCTTGTTGGCAGTTATGTTTACAGCTTCTAAAAGCTCCTCCGCGACTTTACCGGTCATTCCCTTAGCCTTTACATCCACCAGCATCAGGTGATTATCTGTACCGCCAGACACCAGCCTAAACCCATGGGCTATAAGACCGCTGGCTAATGCCCGAGCATTCTTAACTATGTTTTGCTGGTAAGTCGCAAACTCTTCGCTCATAGCCTCCTTCAAGCACACAGCCTTGGCCGCTATAACGTGCATGAGCGGTCCCCCTTGAGTCCCCGGAAACACCGCTTTATCGATGCGTGCCGCCCACTCCGAAGGACAAAGTATCATGCCGCCGCGCGGTCCTCTCAGGGTTTTGTGGGTAGTCGTCGTAACGAAATCAGCATAGGGAACCGGATTAGGATGAAGCCCCGCCGCTACCAGGCCAGCTATATGAGCCATATCCACCATCAGCAATGCCCCTACCTCGTCGGCGATTTCTCTAAAGGCTTTGAAATCTATCACCCGCGGGTAAGCACTGGCTCCGGCTACTATCATCTTGGGGCGGGCTTTCCGGGCAATGTCCCTCAATTCCCCGTAATCGATGGTCTCTGTCTCTCGGTTTACACCGTAGGGCACGATATTAAAATACGTACCCGAAATGTTCACTGGGCTTCCGTGGGTTAAGTGTCCCCCATGGGACAGGTTCATGCCAAGAATAGTATCCCCCGGTTGTAAAGCAGCAAAATAAACCGCAGTATTGGCTTGGGCTCCAGAATGGGGCTGTACATTAGCGTGCTGCGCTCCGAAAAGCTTTTTCGCTCTTTCTCTCGCCAGCTCTTCCACCACGTCAACGAACTCACACCCGCCGTAATAGCGTTTGCCCGGATATCCCTCAGCGTACTTGTTAGTCATTACACATCCCTGAGCCGCCATAACTGCTCTGGATACAAAGTTTTCCGAAGCTATCAACTCTAGCTTGGTGGCCTCTCTTCTTTCTTCGTTGGCAATAGCTTCAGCCACCTCCGGGTCAACCGGCCTTACATATTTTTCAATGTAATCCAACCTCAAAAACCCCCTCATCACCTATACTTTGGGCTCATGTACTTTGTTTCCAGGGCAGTTATTTTTTCTATTCTGCGGCTGTGCCTACCTCCCTGGAACGATGCACTTAGGAATTCTTTCACAACCTCCCAGGCCTCATTGGGTTCAAGCACCCGTGCCCCTACGGCTATGACGTTCACCCAGTTGTGTTCCCTGGCCATTCTGGCAGTAAAACGGGAATGGCAGACTGCGGCTCTTATTCCCGGTATTTTGTTGGCAGCGATAGACATCCCTATGCCTGTCCCACAAACCACAATCCCCAGGCTCTCTTCGCTGCTTTTCACCGCCAGGGCTACCTTTTCCGCTACGTCCGGATAATCCACAGGTTCCTCCGAATCAGTTCCGTAATCAACAACCCTGTATCCTTCACCCCCAAGTTTGGTTTTGAGAAACTCCTTGAGGACATACCCTGCGTGGTCACTCCCTATAACAATTGTCAAAACCCCTCACCTCATAAACTTTTTTCTAGCCCGTCTGTAGCATATCCTCCCGAAACAAGCCAAAAAATCTACCTCGCACACCAAAGAATAGCTCAGGGATAGTTATAGCCTCTATCCTCCCTGTTCTTCGCATAGTTCCACCAATCGTTCCAAGGCTACCTCTATCAGTTGCTTGAGTTCAGTACAAGCTTCTTCGTAAGCGTCCAGCCCCAGCCCAAACGGATCCATAACGTCGAGGTCGGGGTCCGCTCCGGTGCTGTTTTCGTCCAGCGCAAATTCCTTCAGGGTAAATATTTTGTCTGCTGCCCAAGGGTATTTTTCTATCAATTCGTCTCTATGTATGGCAGTCATCGCAAGTATCAAGTCCGATTCTTCTATCAGTCCTTGTTGTACCGACTTACTCCGATGCTCAGTCAAATCCGTCTGTTCGCATAAAGCCATGATCTCTATCGCTTCTTTCGTAGCGGGCGACCCGTCCAGAGCGTAAAGTCCAGCCGAATCGACCACGAAAGCATCTTTATAGTCGGGGAACTCTTGTTCCAGATACTTGCGGAATAAAGCAGCCGCCATGGGACTGCGACAAGTATTACCGCTACAAACAAATAAAACCCGGACCTTCCTCATCCGCTCGTCTCCCCCTAAAGCAACACATTATAACACCATTTTAAGAGCTATTAATAAAAGAACGCAACCTCCAAGCGTCTGCGCTATTTTCCCCACCGTTTTCCCCAGCCACCGTCCTCCCCAAAACCCGGCAGCAGTCATCAAGCCGGCGGTAATTCCCATTACCGCGACGGTAACCCCTATTGGAACCTTGGCCGTTCCTAGCCCGAAACCGACAGTAAGAGCATCCATGCTTACTGATAACCCGAGTACAGCTGTAGCTGCTAAGCTGACTACCGTGGCGCCAGTTTCTTTTCCCCTTAGGGCCTTTTCTTGCCAGGAATATTCTTTCTGTCCTTTCATCCCTTTCTTTATCATATCGTAGGAAACATAAATCAGAACCAAAGCCCCTAATCTTCCCGCCCACACTCCCAACACCTTACCGACCGTCAATCCTATCTCCAGTCCGAGCAACGGCATCAGTATGTGGAGCAAGGTAACCATGCCTACAAATCGCGCTCGAAAACCTGCGACAACCCTAGCAATCCCAAAGCCTAGAGCCACAGAGAAAGCGTCGGTTCCCAAAGCCACGGCCACAGCTACAACTGTTGCGGCGTCTTCCATTACCATTGCCAGCCCTGCCTTTCTTTCTATTCCTCTAACCGCTGGCTAGACTTTTTCAAACGATACATAAGAGCTGATCCCTTCCCTTCCTCGGGATAAGGTTCAAAGAAGAGTATATCTAGACCCCGTTGGTCCGCATCGCGCAGGACGGCATACAAACGCTTCCCTGCCTCTTCCGCACTCGGCGGCAGCCAATAAACCAGGTCTGATTCTTTCTCGATATGGCGATACTCCTCATAACTATGAGCCACTAACCCTACTTTTTTTCCCTGCTTTTTATATTCATGTAGAGCGCTTGCCACATCTGCTGGCTCTGACAAAAGGATAACCCGCGCTCGAGTTTGGTAATGGGGGTACCTGTCCGCCGGCCCTTTAGCTTCTGCGGTCTCAACCATACCAGGAAGTACTTCCTCCAGTTCCTCCAGCGATATCCCCCCGGGACGCAGTATACGGAAAGGTTTTTGCGTCATGTCCAGTACCGTGGACTCTATTCCCATGCCGGTTGGGCCCGCGTCCAGTATCGCGCTTATCCTGCCATCCAGATCGTTTTTCACATGCTCGGGAGTAGTGGGACTTGGTCGGCCGGAGAGATTGGCGCTCGGAGCTGCTAATGGCCCCGCTTCATCGATCAAAGCTAAGGCCACGGGATGTCGGGGCATCCTCACTCCCACGGTATTCCCCCCTGCCCTAGCGGCTGAGGCCACTGACGGCAGACTTTCCATAACCAGAGTCAAAGGACCAGGCCAAAACCTGTCCATGAGAAGCCGGGCTTCGTCCGGAACCGACTTGATCAACGCTGAAACCTGGCTCATGTTGCTAATGTGAACTATTAGAGGATTGTCTGGCTGTCTCCCCTTAGCGATAAAAATCTTGCAGACCGCTTCCTCGTTGAAAGCATCAGCGCCTAACCCGTATACGGTCTCGGTTGGAAAAGCGACTACTTCGCCCTTGCGAATAAGAGCGGCTGCTTCTGCTATAACGCTAGCCTCCGGGGTCTCCGGATCAACCTTATAACACTTGGTTTGCAGGTGATTCAGCCCCTTTCCTTCCGACTACAACTCGGTCTCTTCCTGCCAGATCTTGTCCTACCTCCACTTCATCAAAGAAATGCTGCATCAAACTAAGCATAGCAGGTCCTTGGTTCCACGCAATCTCGACTACGATATATCCTCCCTCTCGCAAGCACTGCCGTGCCTGGGGCATCAACCTCCGATAATAAGCCAGACCATCAGCCCCTCCATCCAATGCAATCCGGGGTTCGAATTCTTTCACTTCTAGAGCCAGATTCTCCCATTCGTTCGTAGGAACATAAGGAAGGTTGGCTACTACGATGTCTAAACCGGCATTGTCCTGTCCTAATGGGGTCAAAAGGTCCCCTACCATAAAATCGATCCTGTCATGAACCTGGTAACGGCGAGCATTTTTGCGAGCTAACTCTACAGCCGCGGAGGAGATATCAATTGCCACTATGCGGGCATTAGGCAAGTACACGGCCAGAGCTATGGCAATAGCCCCGCAGCCAGTTCCGACATCCGCAACCCAGAGTGATCCGCCCATCCCGCGCCCAATTGCTATCGCTTTTTCCACCATTACTTCCGTCTCTGCCCGCGGGATAAGCACCTCAGGGGACACATCGAACTCAAGAGAAAAAAACTCCTTCTTCCCAGTAAGATACGCTACTGGCTCACCCTGGACTCGTCGTTTAATGATTTCCCGGTAACAAGACCTTTCATCCTGATTCACGGGCTGGTAATAATTTACATAAAGGCCTACCCGGTCTATTCCCAGAACATAGGCTAATAACAGCTCTGCTTCCAATCGAGGTTCTGCTATGTTTTTGCGACGAAAATACCCGGTAGTCCACTCCAAAAGACTTTTAACTGTCCAAGGCTCCTGCATCTACTCGACCTGCCTCATTTTCTCCGCCTGATCGTGGGTTATCAGGGCTTCGATTATCTCATCCAGCTCACCTTCAAGGACAACATCCAATTTATGCAAAGTAAGGTTTATGCGGTGGTCAGTCACTCGTCCTTGGGGGAAATTATAGGTACGGATCCGTTCGCTGCGGTCCCCGCTTCCCACCTGGCTCCTCCTGGCATCCGCAATCTCGGCTTCATGTTCAGCACGCTTCAACTCGAGCAAACGCGACCTCAAAACCCGCATGGCCTTGTCTTTATTCTTATGCTGTGATTTCTCATCCTGGCAGCTTACCACGATTCCCGTCGGCAGGTGGGTAATTCTTACGGCCGACTGGGTAGTATTCACCGACTGTCCTCCAGGACCACTCGAGCAAAAGACGTCTATCCGCAAATCGTTCGGGTTTATATCCACTTCTACCTCTTCTGCTTCCGGCAAGACTGCTACCGTTGCTGCCGAGGTGTGGATGCGGCCTCCCGACTCGGTAACCGGTATTCTCTGGACCCGGTGCACCCCGGACTCAAACTTCAGTTTGCTATAAGCCCCTCTGCCTTCGACGATAAAAATAATCTCTTTGAATCCGCCTAAATCCGAATAACTCGTGTCCATGATGTCTACTTTCCATCCCTGTTTCTCCGCGTAACGGCTATACATGCGGAAAAGGTCGGCCGCGAATAAAGCCGCCTCCTCGCCCCCTGTCCCAGCACGAATTTCCATAATAACGTTTTTCTCATCATTAGGGTCTTTCGGCAAAAGTAGCAGTTTAAGCCTTTGCTCTAACTTCTCTTCCTTGTCACTTAAGACCCTGATTTCCTCTACCAGCATATTTCGAAGATCGTCATCTTCTTCCTCCTCCAGCATTGCCCTGGCATCGGTTTTGTCTTGACGAACTCGTTTGTACTCCCTGTACGTGTCAACCAATTCACTTAGTTCAGCGTGGGCTTTTGCATATTTTTGAAACCGCGCTTGATCGGCAATTACCTCGGGTTGAGAAAGCAAGGCGGTTATCTCTTCAAATTTCTCTTCCAGCTTATCCAGCTTCTCTAACATACTTGTCAACATCCTCCTGCATCCAAAGCATCAGTTTTCGTCCTTCAAAACCTCTTCCAGCGCACGGATAGCTACTTCTAGCTGTTCGTCGTCAGGCTCACGAGTAGTCAACCCCTGAAACCATAGTCCCGGAGCAATCAAAAACCTACCCCAGGCATGCTGCTGCCATCGCCCCGAAAACCTGATGAACTCATATCCCAAACCAGCCACTGCTGGCAATACCAGTATTCTGGACCCGATTTTCCAAAACAGGCTTCCTCCTCCCAGCAGAGCAAATATGAAGATAGAAATTACTAAGACTACTAGAAGAAAACTCGTACCGCAACGAGGATGAAGAGTGGAATATTTACGAGCGTTTTCCACTGTCAAGTCGTCGCCGTGCTCGTACGTATGGATGACTTTATGCTCCGCCCCATGGTACATGAAGACCCGCTCTATATCTTTCATTCGCGAAATAGCTACCAGGTAGCCTAGAAAAACCGCAATGCGTATGAAGCCTTCCAAAACGTTCTGAACCAAAATCCCTGGCACCCAATGTCTTATCAGATGTACTGCCCCCACGGGCGCCACTATAAATAGTACTATCGCCAAAACAAGGGCCAGCAGTATACTGCCAGACATTTCTGCCCACGACAACTCTTCCTCTTCTTCCATGGCCAAGTTGGCAGACTTGCTGAGAGCCTTCATTCCTAGAACTAATGAGTCGAAGAGGACAAAAGTCCCTCGTAGCAACGGCCATTTAAATACCGGGTTTCGTTCCGCATAGGCGACGGTTCTTTCCTTCTCGGCAACTATGCTCCCATCTGCCTGCCTTACTGCAACTGCGTAGCTGCGTGGCCCCCTCATCATTACTCCTTCGATAACGGCCTGCCCTCCATAGTTAAAAGAGCTGACGACCGAATGCAAACCCACACGCAGCCGGCCTACCCGAGGGATAAAACTATTCTGGAATAAATATCCTTGTTTCCGGGGCAATAGTACCAATCCTTTCGGTCCCCTTCATGATTACGGAACTATCGTTTAAAAAGAATAGCAGAGATGATCCCTGCTATTACTTGAGCCCGTATTTCTTCTTGAACTTGTCTACCCTACCGCCTGTCTCTACAACCCTTACCCTTGTTCCGGTATAAAAAGGATGACACTTCGAACAGATCTCGACCCTCAGGTTCTCCTTAGTGGAACCGGTCTCAAAGGAGTTACCGCAAGCACAGGTAACGGTAGTCCTGAAGTATTTGGGATGTATCTCTTTTTTCACTTTCTCACCTCTTCTCCTCCCTTGGTAACGCAGATAATTATATCAGGTGGGCCTGCCAAAAACAAGATTACAGTCGTCTTCGACCGTATATATATCTATCATGAGCTGCCGACCCATCTTCCGGGCCTTCTATTTCGCCGCTTATCCCGATAATGCTTCGTAAAGGATTAATGTTCAATCTATGCTTTTCCTGTCTGATAAAACTGTCCAGTGCCTCCCGTATTACCTCGGCCTCGGCGACCCGTTTGACTTCGGCCAGCTTTTTTAGCTCCTCATCCTGTTCGGGCATGATGTATGTCTGTTTTCTCACCATCCGTAATTTCGGCTCCCTGACTTTCCGCATCTACTTTCCCCCTGCTATCCCATCTCTGTAGTAAGCTTAAATTGTTATACTTTATATCTTGCTTTGGGTGATGTTGTCAAAATCCCACGGCCTTCTATCTCATCAGCAACGAGCTCGTATCCCGAAATCGTAGCTACACGGGTTTGGGACACGTGTACGAACCTACCCGGACCTTGGCGGAACGCAGGGCCAGGATCAAGCCTTTGACACCCATGGTGGCACCAGAACACGAGAAAAGAGGGAACAACTGTTCAGGATCCAGGTTAAGGTTCCGTAGCTGGACCATGCTTACGCCGTTTCGGGTAACGAAATCGAGAAGGGTTCTTATTTCATCCTCCCGGTCGGTAAATCCGGGAAAGGTCAGCAAATTCAAGGAGACATATACGCCTTTTTTTCTGGCGTAACGGATAGATTCTTCTACATCTTCGAGCTGGAAATCTCGAGGTCGGTGATAAACAGCATAATTCTCCGGGCGGCAAGAAAAAATAGTCACCCTCATAGCGTCCAGCCCGGCATCGACTATCTTCTTTATCCCCTCAGTAAAACCGGCGTTGGTGTTGAGGTTTATGGTGCCGCGGCCTGTTCTTTTGCGCATGGCCTTTACAGCTTCAGCCAAGATTTCATGATTCAGAGAAGGTTCCCCTTCGCATCCCTGCCCGAAGCTTATAATCGCTTCTCGGGCTCGCGCCAGATGGTGCACCCCTACCTCGACAATCTCTTCTACTTCCGGCACGAAGTCAAGCCGATCCTGGGGTGAAACCGCGTCCCCGTGCTGTTCGGAAATACACCCTATGCATGCCGCGTTGCAAGCCGGGGACGTGGGTATTCCCCCTTCCCAGCGCTCGTAGAATATGTTCTGCGCGGTAAAGCAGCTGTAGTGCTTGGCACAGTGCGAAAGGTGCTGCAGTATCCGGTTGTGAGAGTGGAGCGAAAGCCGCTTTTCGATCCTCTTCTCCAGGGATGGGGTGTTGTAGAAACGAGGGTGCCATTTGCGGTGTTCATCGGTTTGAATCGCAGCCACGTAAACTTCATCGCCTTTCAAAGCGACAGCCGCGTACCCTAGCAAGGGCAAGGTCTTTTTCCCTGTCGGCACAACCGTGGCCGGAAGATAGGTCCTCGTAAATCCCTGCGGCAAAAGGGCAGCCACAGCATAAACCCTGCCCCTGCCAGAGTAAGGGTTCGCTTCCAACAGGACCGCTTTACCCTGCTCCGGGTCCCAACCCACCGGGTAATGCTGAGGTACCATTACCAGAGACGCACCTGAGGGCAACCTCATCATTTCTCCTCGCTTCGGAAGGGCCCAGCTATCAGCGGTCCTCCCCAGCATCTGCAACTGGGGGTGTTCGAAGACACGCCCCTTCTCATCTGCGAATAGAGTCAAATACATGTAGGATTCTCCTCTCGACCGCACATACCTTATCCAATTATCACTCTTATTTATTCTTTCATAGATAACCCTCGAGCTAATCCTAATACAACTGGTTCAATTGCCTAGCGTTTCCAGCCACCAATCCAAGCTTCTTTCGACGCAGCGGGCAACAAGCAAGGTAAAACTCCGGTAATCTCCTTTAATGTGTGCCTCGTCCAAAGCCTCGTAATATCTCAGACGGTCTCTTTTCTTGATAATGGCTGGAGGATAGCCTGCCTTTATCAGTTCGAAGTTCATCAGGATGCATATCAATACTAACATGACACTAACCCTTCTGTCTCCCACCCGTAAGCGGTCGCCCATGGCATGCGCACCCCCAAAAAAAAGAGCCGAAACCTGTCGCGGCCGGCTCTTTTTGGGTTACGGTCAGTTTTAGCGTGACAAGAACAACAGAGGGTTTTTTACCTCGTCGTCCACGCGAACTTCGAAATGCAGGTGAGGCCCCGTACTTACTCCCGAACTTCCCACCTCTGCTATCACCTGTCCCCGCCTTACTTTTTGCCCCTTTTTGACCTTTATTTTGCTGGCGTGCCCGTAAAGCGTGGTTTTGTTTCCCGGGTGTTTTATTATCACCGTTTGCCCATAAACCGGTTTCCAACCCGCAAATATCACCTCTCCTGCGTCCGCGGCACGGATAGGTGTTCCCTTTTTGGCTGCGATGTCTACCCCGTGATGAAACCCTGATTTCCGCCCCCCGAACTTTGAAGTAATGGTTCCTACTAACGGCCAACTCAGAGCGGAAGTCAAGAAGCCACGGGAGGTTGGAGCAACAACCGGATACGGCTTGCTTCCCGGAATTAACAGAACTGTACCGGCTCTCAGGCGTTCCGGCCTGGTAATCCGGTTAGCGTTAAGGATTTCGTTAACGTCCGCCTGATACATGCGGGCAATCTTCCACACGGTCTCGCCCGTCTTTACCCGGTGTAACCTTGATTGCCGGTAGGGAATTTTAATCAGCTGTCCTTCTAACAGTAAGCTGTTGTCGTCAAGACCGTTCATCGCCATCAGCACTTCTACGTCGATGCCCAAGTTGCGGGCTATACCCCACAGTGTTTCTCCCCTCGCTACCCGGTGCAACCTGGTTTCGCTGTCAGCGGCAGAAGTACCGCTTCTCACGCAAGGGACAAAGTCGTCGCGGGTAATCCAGGCCTGGGCGCTACCTGGGGCCAGGCTTATAACCAGAGCCAATACAAGTGCCAGTTTCCCCGCTTTTGGGAACATAATTCCACCTCGAAGAAAAAAATAAGGGTCAATCACCCTTATTTTCCCCAACAGTGCACAGATTATACCGGGTTCGGCCTTTTTTTAGTTATCGGCAAACACCATGGGGGCTGCCCGCAGCAGGTCTCGATTCGATTTGGTTTTTCTCAACGTGTCGATCATTATCTCCATTATTTCGGTTGTCTGGTAATTGCTGAACATCCGCCTTAAGTTCCACATCAGTTCCAACTCTTCCGGAGAAAGAAGGAGCTCCTCTTTGCGAGTACCAGAACGTTTTAGATCGATGGCTGGGAAAATCCGCCTTTCGGCTAGCTTTCGATCCAAGACCAGTTCCATATTACCTGTTCCTTTGAACTCTTCAAATATAACCTCGTCCATACGCGAACCGGTCTCTACCAAGGCCGTAGCCAAAACAGTCAAGCTACCTCCTTCTTCAATCTTGCGGGCAGCACCGAAAAAGCGCTTGGGCTTGTTCAACGAAGCGGGGTCAAGCCCTCCCGAAAGGGTCCGGCCACTGGGGGGAATTACTAAATTGTGGGCCCTTGCCAGGCGGGTTAAGCTGTCGAGGAGGATAACCACGTCCTGCTTATGCTCTACTAAACGTTTCGCCCTCTCAAGCACCATTTCCGCGACCTTTACGTGGTTGTCAGGGGGCTCGTCGAAGGTAGAAGCGATTACCTCCGCTTGTACCGAACGCTGCATATCGGTTACTTCTTCTGGACGCTCGTCGACGAGCAAAATAAATACTATTATTTCCGGGTGATTAGTAATAATGCCGTTGGCAATCTTTTGCAACAGTACTGTTTTTCCTGCTTTGGGGGGAGCAACTATCAACCCCCTCTGTCCCTTTCCGATAGGAGCTACCAGGTCTATTATGCGGGTACTGATTTCATGGGAGGTAGTTTCTAGCTTGATTTTTTCGTAGGGGTATAACGGGGTCAGCGCATCGAAGTGCAAGCGTCGGGGAGATTCTTCGGCCGCAAACCCGTTAACTTTCTCCACCTTAAGCAAAGCGAAAAACCTTTCGCTGTCCTTTGGCGGCCTTACCTGTCCGGATACCCGGTCCCCAGTCCTCAAATCGAACTTGCGTATCTGCGATGGAGAAACATAAATATCATCCTGGCTGGGGAGATAAGCAAAGGGTCGCAAG
>Ga0116192_1001831_pt1 | contig 14616 bp, 26 predicted proteins | sample AD_UKC113_MetaG_FD_89876 | JGI IMG/M metagenome (GOLD analysis project Ga0116192, IMG submission 89876) | Active sludge microbial communities of municipal wastewater-treating anaerobic digesters from Hong Kong - AD_UKC113_MetaG | ecosystem: Engineered > Bioreactor > Anaerobic > Digestate... | reverse complement strand
TTCCAAAAGTGCATCTAATGATAATTGCATATTATTACCATTAAGTGGAGTGGCAGATGTCCATACATTAGGTGTATTATTCTGACCCCAAGCTGAAAAATAAAGACTCATAGTAAACCTCTTTTAATATATATAAGCATAAAAAAGAGGGCTTTCTAAGTCCTCTACAAAAAATCTTTTATATTTTAAGAGTTCTTGGCTTATAAAATTCAGAAAGCTTATCTAACTCTCTTTCTACAACTTTGTCTATATGTTTTTTGTCATTATCAAGAAGTTTTAGATTTTTTGTATAATCTTCTATTTCTGATTTAATTTTTTCAATATCCATTTTCTTTAAAGCAGAAAGCTTAAGATCACAGAGATATTGTGCAGAATCATTCCATTTTAATTTATCAATATTTTTAAAAATAGGAAGCTCTTTGATAAATGTATCTTCTGTATCATTACTTTCCAAAGCCTTTTTTACTATTGATAAATGTTCAGCCGCGGATAAACGAAGTTCTGCCTTGATTTTTTTATCTTCAATTTTTTTCATATCAAGATCTATGATATTAGTTTCTACAACTTTTCTCCAGTCTATCCACTTATTCATAACCTGAATCATATTTGGAACTAATATCTTTGTGTCAATGTCTTTTTCTACACTATCTGATTTAGTTCTTTCCAAAGCATAAAATTTATAATTTTCAGTCTTTATCAGATGTTTATGAATATAAGTTTCAAAATCTTCTTTTCTTCTAAAAACAACTTCAAGATCGCACGGATTATCTTTAGTAGCATTATCATTCACATAAATTATAATACCATCATCTATAAGAGAAATCATTTTATTTTGAAAAGTAGCCGGTGAAAATCCTGGGCAATAACCTGTAATTGAAAGGATGTTTTTTCCGCCTGTTTCAGTTATATGCCAATCACATTCATATTTAATTGGCCCTTCACCCTTATCGTATAATGATGTAATTTCAGCTTTAGAAGAGATTATTTTTCCACCATATTTGTAATCTGGCCCTTTGATAAACTGCATTATATCATGTGTTGTGACGGCGTTTCCCTTCTTTAAAACAACTTTCAAGGCTTGAACGATTTCTTGAAGATTATGTTCAGGAATACGACAGGCTAAACCTACAGCAATTCCATCACAGCCATTTACAAAATAACATGGAACTCTTGTTGGAAAATCCACAGGTTCTGTTAATTCTCCACTAAAATTTGGAACTAATTCAGCAACATCATAGCATTCAAGAAATTTCATTCCAAGTTTGGAAAGTTTGCATTCTGTATAACGAGTTGATGCTGGATCATCTGTTAAAGAACCCCAGTTTCCGTGTCCATAAACAAGTGATGCATTATCATTTACCATAGTAGCCAATGCACCAGCAATTCCACTATCTCCGTGTGCATGGTATTTTCCCATTGTATCACCTACTACACGGGCTGATTTATATGTCGTTCCATCATACCATGCATGAAGGTCCATAAGAGACTTCATAATTCTTCTTTGCGAAGGTTTCAGCCCATCTCTATAAGATGGTAATGCTCTATCTTCAGCAACATCAAAAGCATATTCTTTAATGTTTTCTTTTAAAAAATCACTGGCATTTTCTTTTTTAGAAATTTGCCCACTTAAATTATCATCATTTTTTATAAACTTATTTATCATAAATCACATTTCCTAATTTTTAGGCCACACATATTCTATCGTAGAATCTTGCGTTTGAAAACCTTTGTATTTATAAAATTCATTATCTTTTCTTAATAGATTTGATTGATGAGAAATATGAAATTCAGAAGATTTATTCCATGGAGGATCACAATCTTTTACTTGATTATTTGTACAATAATCTGAAAATGTTTTAGAAATTTCATATTTAGAAAACCAATCTAAAAGTGTATCTTTATATCCACGTGAAATCCATTCTTCACATATTATTTTAGCATAGCGTATAAGGCTTTTTTCGTAGCCCTTCCACATTTTCACAGCAGGATGATTAATCCAACCATGATTTTCTACAAGGGCTAAAATAATTTGCTTACATTCAACCCTCTGTTTTCCTAATCTTTTCATATCAAGACATTTTGCTGATTTTTTGAAATCTTCAAATGGCAAAAATGTTTGCATTAGTTTTCTCCTAAAAATTCTATTTTAAAATTGTCTTCTGATAATGCAACATCTGGCGAAAGTAGACTATGTGTTGCGATTATTCCAATGTTTTTCTTGTTGTTTTTATTGGTATTAACATCAAAAATTCCATATAGCATTTGCCATATTGTCCAATGATGTTTTGTCATTCCATCAGTTTCAATTAAAAGCTTTCCATTTTCGTCAAAAAATTTATAAATTTTTTGATATTTATGACAGGTATAGAAGATCTTACACAAATTGTCCCATAAAGAATATGACATTGTGATTTGATATTTATCTGAAGTCTTTTGCTTAATTAAATAATCTTGAATATTTTTTGGAAATATAATTTTATAATCAAATGTATTAAGATTATATCTTACTTTATTTTTTTCTTCCCTTCTTTTAGAAATAAGTTGCTTTTTTCTTAATTTACTAAGGCTTTCTTCTTTAGTTTCCTGTTTTATATAACTGCTAGCTGAACTTATATATTTTAAAAATTCTTCATAAAAATCATCAGTCAGTCTTTCTCTAAAACAGGTTTCGTTGTAGTATTTAAAAGATTTTAAAAGACTACCATAATAATAATATTTGTTATTATCATGAATTTCTTTATATTTGTATGTCTTATTTGTCTTTAGTTCTTTAATGAATCTTTTAACAAGAAATTTCAACATACTAATTGAATGTCTTGTCATTGGATATTGCAAAATGAAATTTTTGTCAAGCAATGTCGTTAATCTAACAATTTTTTCTTCATTTGTCATAGTGATTCCTTTTTCAAAAAAATATAAAAAATATCCACTGTTGCTGCAATGGATATTCATAAAATAACTTCAAATTAGTTCATACTATTCCCATCATCTCTTTTCTATATTGAATATCATCTCCCATTGTTTGTGAAAGAGATTTATTAATGTCTTTATCATAATCAATTTTGATAAGTTTTCTTGTTTTTGGAGACAAACATAATTCTGACATTTCTTCTGCAGAAACTTCTCCCCAGCCTTTTGCCCTTAAAACATTGTATTTCTTGATTCCTAATTTATGCATCTTGTTATCAATTTCTGCACGTGTTTTACCATAAGCTCTTTGACTATTAGCCTTAGCAATAAACAATGGAGCATCAACTCTAAATACATGTCCGTTCTTTATTAAGTCTGGCATATAATTTATAAAAAACGCCAAAATAAGATTTGCAATATGGCTTCCATCAGTATCAGCATCTGTTAAAATTATCACTCTACCGAATCTTAATTTATTTTCATCATAATTTTCTTGAATGCCGCATCCTAATGCCGCAACCAAATCTTTAATTTCTCTATTTCCTTTTGCATCATCATTCTTTGCATTAGCTTTACCGAAAAGTTCTTCAGCAGATGCTTTTTCTGCATTTATAAGTTTTCCACGAAGTTTTAATGCAGCTTGATTGCCGTCACGTGCAATTTTGAAATGTCCTCCGGCAGAATTTCCTTCAACTATAAACAATTCAAGATCTGAAGAATTTTTAAACTTTCTTCTATCAGCATCAAGAAATTTATCAGATATATATTTAGCAGCTGTATTTAATTTTGATATGCCTTTCAATAAATCTTTGCTGGCCTTCATTCTTTGCTTTTCCAACAACATCTTTTCAGCATATTTTATAATATTTTCTAAAATTTCTTTGTTTTTTCTAAAGAATTTTTCTAATGGTGGTGTAATAATATTTATTACATCAGCTTCGGCCTCAATACTAGTAAGTTCATTTTTCGTCTGAGACTGATATTGAGGTTCAGCCATTTTATAATGAATGGCTCCAACTATTCCTTCAAGAATATCTTCGTTAGATATTTTTTGTTTAGATTTTGATTTTGCTATTTCACAAATGGCCTTTTTTAGTCCATTTAGATGAGTTCCGCCCATATCAGTATTACAAATATTCACAAATGATTTAAAAGAAAATCCTTCTTTGTTTGTAAAATTTAGTGCAACATCTATATTTTCTGAACCAAAACTAAAAATAGGTTTAGTGTCCTTGTCCGTTTTTACAAGTTCAATTAACCCTTCTTCAGAATAAAATTCTTCATCAGAATCATCAATGTGAAGGTGTAAATGTAATTTCGGGCAAAGGTATCTAATGTCTTTAAGTTCTTTTCTCAATCTATTTACATCAGTATCAATTCCGTCTTTAAAAATTTTCTTATCAGGTTTGAAAATGACAATGGTACCAGTTTTTTTAACTAATTTTTTGTATTCTTTAGGCGGCAGAGAAACAGAAACAGGACCATCTATCTTTCCTTCTTTGAATTTTTGGCAATTCCATTGATGTGAAGCATTATTGTTAGAATATGCATAAAAATATTCGGAAATTGCATTTGTGCAGCTTGCGCCGACGCCATTTTTTCCAGAAGATACTTTATATGAATCTTTATTAAATTTTCCACTTGAATGCAGTTCACTAAAAACTAAAGTCAAAGCTGAAGTTTTTGTTTTAGAATTTATATCAGTTGGAACACCTCGACCATTATCAATAACAGCAATTTCATTCGTTTTTGTGTTATAGAAAATATGTGTTTCATAATTTACACCGATAAGATATTCATCTAATGAATTATCAAGAATTTCACGAAACATTCTAAATAGTGCAGGAGAATATTTTCCAGTGCTTGCACCCATATACATATCAACTCTTTTACGAACTGCCGCCAATCCAGTCAAAAGTTCAATACTTTCAGCATTATAATTCTTATTCATCTATTCTCCTATCTGATTAACATTTCTTTAAAATTTTTATTTATTTTTTTAAAATTTTCCAATTCTTCTTCTTGTTTTTTATCTAATGCATACATTTCAATATCCTTTAACCATACATTCATTGAAAATAAATGCAATAAATTTGTTTCTGGAAATGTATTATAAATAAAATTTGGAAATTTTTCTAAATTTTGAAAATTTAATTTAGAAATAACTGAACTACATTCTATTTTTGCATTAGGGCAAAACTTTTTTATATTATGAAAATTCTTAATAGCAACGTCAAAGTTACTTCCATTTCTAATATATTCATATTCTTCTTTTGTGACTCCATCAAAAGAAAAAACAACATTCTTGATATTAGTTAAATTTTTTGGATTTACTTCAGATAAATTTTTTTCATTAAATGTTTGAAGGTTAGTTAAAATGTTTAATTTTTCAAATCCAAATTGTGTTAAATCTTTTTTCAATATTTTCTTATAGTTTTCTGAAAAAAATAAATCTCCACCGCCGCCAATGGTGAATTCTATATCATCTGAATTTTTATAATTTTTAAAATTTTCTCCTTTTAAATATTGAGATATTTCATAATAGAATGTTAATAAATTATCTATTTCTTCATCAGTTAAAATGCATTCCTTAGTTTTAATATAATGATTATAACATGTAAGGCAAGAACTTGTACACTTATGCCAAATTGCACAATCAATTTCATTTATTTTTGGTTTTTTTGATATAAAATTAAATCTTGAACAATTATTATTGCAAAAAGCTAATCTATATAATTTTAAATACTTTTCAATATTTTTTGGAAAAGCTTTATATATAAATGTTTTTAAGAATGATATACTAGAAAGTGTTAAATTTTGTTGGCAACATAAATTAATTCCATTAGTATCATCAAGAATCACATTTTGATTAGCACAATAATTTTCATCAGAAAAATTATCAATTTCCGAAGGATTTGCTAAAAGCCTTATCAATTCTTGTGCATTTAAAATTTTCATTTAAGTGTATTTGCAAATTTTTCAAGATCTTCAATTGTTTTTTTACCATTTACAGCTTCATCGGTTTTCCCTGCTATATTGGAAATTATATTTTTCACCATAGTAAATCCGTTCTTTATTTCAATAATTTCTTCTGCATCAATTATTTTTTGCATATTGAACAGAAGATTATCTATATACATTTCATTACAACAATATGGATGACATGGATGTTCTTTAAAATCATTAATGTACCAAATGGCTTTTAAAATATCTTGCTTTGGAGTATTTTTCAAAGTATACCTAGAAATATACTTCCAAAAATTTCCAAGATCACAGCACAGCCATCTAGTAATTTCTATAACTTCTATACCAGTTTTACTTGATGTATAATGTGAAGGGTGCTCAACATTTTTTTTAATTTCTTCATCTGTCATTTTAATTTTCCTTTTGTATATTCAAATATAATAAAAAATTGACGTCTAAAAATAATTAGACGTCAATGAAATTCTTAAAATTTCTTTTACGAAAAGTTCTTTATTAGTCCTATATGGCCAGTAAGTTTCTGAATCATATCATCAAAAAGATTAGTGATTGCTCTATTCTGAGAATAGTTTTTAGATATAGCATCAGCAGATTGTTTATATTCTTCTATCTTAGCTATTGCGGAGGCAATATCAAATCCATCATCATGCAACTGATATTGACGATCATCAAAAGACATAGGTGTATAAGATAAACAAATTTCAGCTAAAGAATCTCCAAAATCTCTAAGTTCATCATATATTTCATTAAATTGTGTATGATAAAAACCTTTTCCGCATTTAAGATGATAACAATGTACTTTTATTGAAAACATTAATGTATCAAGAAAAAAATCATACAAAGCCTTATATTCATTTTCTTTAGTCTGATTTAGATATGATAAAAAATCACCTTGAATTTCTTCACTCATTTTAATAATCCTCTGTTAAAATTTCTTCTAGTTTATTTATAACTTCTTTAGCATCATTCTTAAATTTGATAGCGTTACCGCCAGACCTAATAAAAATATCTACATTTTTTCCAAAATCATCAATCAAAACAGAATTTTCAACTGCATATTTAGCTTTATCGGCTCCATGAACAACAAAATAAATATTAAGTGGGTTTATTTTTAGGTTATTTTTTATCCATGTTTTTTTACCATTTCTGCCTTTTTCATTTCCAATTGAAGAAAGAATACAGAGATTTATATCATGACTAAGACAGTATTTATATAAGTACTTATAAAGCTTCTTTCCTTCGTCAATCCATTTTAGATTTTCCCAGAATTTTTCGCCTTCAGTATTAAGAAGTTGCCAATTAACTTTTCTAGTTTTGAGATTAAGATATTTCTTTTCCGCGGCTTCATTAGCAAAATCGCAAAGCACGCCGTCCATATCTAAATAAATGTTTTCTATCATATTTGTATTTATAAAAGTTTAAGTTTTTCCTTCTTTTTCATTTTTTCGTATTTTTTGTTATTCATCTTAGTGAACCAATAGTTTTTGCACATTCCCATCTTCACTAACAAAAGATGACATACGTGATGTTCTTTTGGTGTAAGTTTAACTTTGTTGGATTTCTTGTTAGAGCCACCACAAGAAATGGGAATTATGTGATGTTTTTCTGTTATTCCCTCTATACAATTTCTATATTTTGCTCTTTCTATTATTGCTTCATATATAGCGGAATAGTTCATTTCTGTTCTTCCGTCTTATAGAAACCAGAATCTTCTAACCATTTTATTGCTGCATTATCTTCACTAGCCTGAATTAAAATACCATTTGATTTAAGATATAATGGAACGGCCTTGTTTATTATTCTATAAGCATCTAGAATGTGTCTTTTATCATATTCACGTATTGCAATACCAATTCCCGGAACAAGTGTCTCAAGCTGTTCTCTAGTGATTATATAACGTCTATCAACATTCATAAAATTATAAAATTTTTGAAATTTATAAATAAGTTCAAATCTCACTTTCAAAGGAATATGATGAAGATTTAAACCAACAAAATTATTTAATGATTTTAAAGACGGCCCTATACAATATATAAAAGGAAATTTATCTACATCTTTATTAAATGTTTTTGGATTATAAGAAAATGAATACCAAAAACCGTTTACTATTTTAGATGCATTTTCAAAATTTTTCATTTTCTAAGAAATTCTTTAAATGATGGAATTCTTTTGTGTTTTCTTTTTCTTTTGCGTTTTGTTATACTTAACGGTGTAGCGTAAGTGCCTTTTCCATCTCCACCATTGGGAATGCCTTGATTAAGACCTATATCACCAACACCCATTCCAAAATCTTCTAAAATTATCATATTTTCCTCAAAGTTTAGACGCTTCTATCAACCCAAGAGCTTTTCATAAAATCATTGAAATTTTTAGAATGTTCAAGGCCGTCTTTTGTCTTAAAATTGACTACGAGATGATTGAATGATGTCACTATAACTTTAACTGGACAACAGGCCTTTTCTGTGCTAGTGTAATAAATTCCGCCAACATCTATTTTATATCCATAAATCTGAAATTTATCTTCACATGCCGGACAAGCCATTTTAATTTTGCCTCAATATATTGTCTAATGTATCATTTACCTTTTTTACCGTATACCTTTTACTTAATGTTTCTGCATTTGATAGTGCATTCTGAATTCTTGTGTTTGCATCTACGCTTTTCACCCAGCTCATTGAAGATAATTTGGAAAGCTGAGGTTTCAACCATTTTCTCATTTTTGCCATTAGAAGATCAAGGTTTGATATGGCATCATTTTCTTCTTCTGTTTTTGGAGTTTTTATAAGATTTCCTTCTTTGTCTATTAATCCTAGCCTATATGCTTTTAAATCTGTAGGAATTGTCATTATACTTTTAAGAAATATATAAACAAGTACATTATCAATTGTTCTTGAATGTGTACTTAATGAAATTTTTTTATTATCTGTTTTTAAACTTTTTACTATTTCTGTAGCTTCTGAAATTACATTATTTGATTCTAAATCAGCAACACCAAAAGAAGCATTGACGTAAATTTTATGAAGACTTTTTACTGCATCTTTATCTTTGAGTGCTTCATTTATTCTTTTGTAACACAAAGCTAAAATATCATTCATATTATATTTATAAAAAAGATTGTGGAACTATGTTCCACAATCTTTAAATGTTTGTAATAATTATACTATCGATTCTTCCGCTTGTATCTCGACCATCTCTAGCATCTTTAGGAACAAGTCTAAGAATTTCTGAAGGAACATTAGATAAATCAGGTTTTCCTTCATACTGTTTCCAAGTATCATTTGGCATAAGTCTTCCGTAAACCGGATCATTTATATATTGATTTGGATCTATCATAATGTTTTGTATCTAAAAAGTATCCTTCCTTTTGTCATATCGTAAATAGAAACGCCAACATCAACTTTGTCACCTAAAACAATATGGATGTTGTTTTTTCTAATTTTTCCGCAAATCGTACAACGAATAATTGCATCGTTTTCTAGTTTTACATTGAACATTGCATTTGGAAAGGCTTCTTCAACATAACCTATAGCAACAACTTCGCTGGGATTTACTTTTTCTTTCTTTTCTTTATTCTTAGACTTGTTTTTCATATATTACTTAGTTTTCTTAGCCTTCTTAGATGTCTTTTTTGTTTTAGCTTTCTTTGTTACATTACTCTCGGTTTTCTTTGCCTTAAACTTGAGTGTCATTGGCTTAAGCTTTTCTGTTTCATCAATAAAAGATTTTACATCAGATAAATCCATTGCTGGAGCCGTCTGTAATTTTTCTATATCTATATTGCAATCAGAAGGGCAGTCGTTGTTTTCAATTTGGGTTAATGCATTGGAATTTTCATCCTTTTCGTCATGAATCATATCAAGACATTCTGACGCCATTTGCATATCGGTTTCACAATTACAGATTTTATTATTTTCTTTGTTCTTGAAATAATTTTCTGCGACAATAGCACCCAAAATAACATCAAGTAATAATGCGCACATTAATATAATAAGCATTTTTTATTCTCCTATTTTAGTCTAAAATTGAACCAGCTATATTCATAATGTCTTTTTCTTCATTATTTTCAGTTGATTCTGTTTTTGTTTCGTTTTTCGATTCCATTTGAAACTTTTTACCATCAACATTTTCTTCTTTTGGAAGTTCGTCAATAATACTTGCAGCTTTCATAATGTCATCGTCCATTTCTTCATTAAGATCAGGAGTTTCCTGTTCCTTATGTAAAGAAACCTTACTATGATGATCACAAACAGTGTTTTTACTGTTTTTTGAATTAATATATCTAGACATTCCACTAGCTATACTTTCATCAATAATTTTTAATCCAGAAAGACCGTATTTAATAAAACAAGTATCTATTTTTTTATATAAAGTTTGTTTATAAAGTTCAACTTGCTCATTTAAAGACGTTGCTTTTGTATTCTTTTCTTTTGAATCATTTAAAAAATTTGTCATTATTGACCTCTTTTTATATTTATAAGTAATTATGCAATGAATGTGTCTAATTTATCAACAATTCCAAATTTTTTAGCTTCTGCTGCTGACATAAAATTATCAGAACTAATGGCTTCTTTAATAATCTTTTTACTTTTTCCAGTATATTTCATTAGCATTTCACACATTATATCAGAAGTTACAGAAAGTTCATTTTTCATAATATCAAGACCATCAATTGTTCCATCATCAATTCCATCAGGATAAGACGGCCTATGAATCATAATTCTTCCATGTGGATAAGTATAACGTTTTCCTTTAGTTCCAGCAGCAAGAATAATTGAAGCCATAGATGAACATGCCCCACAACATACTGTAATAACTGGTATTTTTGCGGCTTTTAATTTTTCTATTTCATCAATTAAAGCAAAGCCAATATCTACTTCTCCGCCGGGAGAACATATAAAAATTTTAACTGGGCTTTTTGATTCATCATTCCAAAAATTAAGATACTTCAAAATTTCACAACTATTTTCTGTAGATATTTCACCAGTTAGCCAAATAGTTCTGTTTACAAGAAAATAATTATCTCTTAATGTAGTAAAATAATTAGGTGTAACAATAGGTTTTGATGAATCATTTTTAGTTTCTGTTTCTGTTTCCTGACTCATAGTTCTCCTTAAAAATTTTTACAAACGATTCACCATGATTAAATTTTCTAATTCTTTCTGGTGTATCAATTGTTTCGTCTAGGCATGGAATTATTTTTGTTGATTTAAAGTAAACTTTATCAAATTTAACCGCAGCATAAACGCCGCAATATAATATTTTATTAAAATTAATGATATTGTCTTTAAATTCGCATTTAATGGATTTATCAGAAACATCAATTATTTTATATTGATTTCCTAGACCATCTTCACAAATCTGCCCTACAGTAAAATCTAAAATTTCATGCATTTTTTGATTTATCTCTGTTTAACAATTTGTAAATTTTATCGGCGTTTTTACGAATCCATAAAAGTATTTGTTCATCATCATCTTTTGTATGATTTTTATTTTCAAAAAATATTTTGATATACGATTCTGGATTAAATTCAATATCTTCAATAACAGAACAAATCAAATGTGATGCAAATGTTTTGGCTGTAAAATTTGTATTATTATTTATCGTTAGTGTTTTCATATTTTTCTACAAGTTGAGTTAAATCTTTTATAAATTCTTTAGAAATTTTTTCAGGAAGATTTGCAGAAGACTTAATTAACCATTCAGAAAGATTTTTTGTTTTTTCTTTATTTATGGAATCAGAAGTATTCTGTAACTGATTTTCTAATTTCATAATTTTTGAAAAAAGTATAGGATCTTTCAATATCTGCAGAACCTTCTTCATAGAGTTAGAATTTGTATCAACTTTCCAAATTTTTTTCTTTTTCATTATTCTTCTGGAAGATTTGTCTGTTCTTGCATTTTGTCAATATATGACTGAATAATAGTATTCTTAAATTTATCAGCCAATTCAGTATCACAGGGATAGAAAAATGCTTGTCTTTTTTTATTTGCCATATTACGAGGATAAACTACTGAATAGTCATTAGTATTCTGATTATAAAAAAGTTTAACACCAGTAAATCTAATAGCATTATTAAGTTCAAATCTAACAATCGCTACACAGCCATTCTTACTTTCATTAACTGGAAATGCCTGAATTTTTGTAATTTCAAAATTAGTTGTCATTTTATTTTCCTTTTATTCATAAAGATTTTTGTCAGTTTCTCTAAGCCCATTGATAATATTTTTATCAAGTTCTTTTTGCTTTTTTGCAATCAATTGAAGCTTTGCATCTTTTAATGCAGCTTCTTTAATTTCATTATTTCTTTTATAGGCAGAAACAATTCTATTTGGAAGAAACATACAAAATACAAAACCCAATATAATTATAAAATATTTTGCAATAATTGTAAACCAATATATTGAAAAATTTTGAATTACATTTCCAAATACACCAAGTAATGCCATAAGAATTATATAGCATACACAACATATTGTGGAAATTATAATAGATTTTTTATTTATATTAAATGATTTCATCTTCATCAAGAATACCGTCAACTTCTACATCATTTGTAAAGAAATACTTTTCGGAATTAAAATCGTTACCTTTTTTCTTAGTTACTGTTACCGGAAGTGCTGTTCCAATATTAAAAATAACTCTATCACCAGGCTTTACATTATTTTCAACCCTAACACCAGTATAAGGATTCAGCCTCCCTGGTCCTGCAGAAACTACTGTTCCGCAAACAATACCTACAGTTTTATTTACCTCAGGAATAAAAATTCCTCCAGCACTAACCTTTTCGTTTTCAACTTTTACAAGAATCTTATTTTCTGTGAGTTTCATTATATTTTCCTTTTTTAAATGTTAATCAAAAAATCATTTTTATTAAGTTTTCCTAAATTTTCGTTTGGAAAACCTATTGAATTATTTATTAGTAAAAATTTTCCATTTTTATTCTTTATTTCTTTTTTTATTTTCTGATGAACATGCCCACAATGTAAAATTGCTCCATTCTTTAATTTTGACGAAAATAATTTATGGTCATATAAAGAAAAGTTATCATCAGTTTTTATATAATCTGGCATATAATGGGAAATTACTATATCAGTATTAGATGTAACAGAATTGCTTAAACTAAACAATTTCATTTCAGATATTTTATTTACATCATAATTATCAGAGAAATTTATGGATTTTTTCCATTCATCATCATAGTTTAAAACTTTATTAAAAAAACATGAACTAGCAAAGCCAGAATCTCCAACAATTTCTAATTCACCAATTTTTTTAGGTGTATATACATTTAAAGATTCTAGGTTTGCTGGTCCATTTAATCTAAACACATTTCTGCATTTAGATTTAACAAATTTATCTATTCTGCTCAGTTTATCATTTGCTGTCATTCCATTATTAATGAACAACTCTGTAAATCCATTAACATAAACAACAAAATTGTACATTTTTGATGCTGCTATTAAAAAATTAGAAATTGAAATATAATCATTTCCAATATCGCCGGCTAGGCAAAGCATATCAGCTGGAAGACATGATTTATCAATAAATTTTTTATATTTAGCAGTGTTGGAAAAACCAACATGTGTTTCAATATATGAATTTATATGAAAATCTGAAGCAAAATAGATTTCCATTAAAAATTAAGCTTCCTCTTGTACTCGTGTCTTAAGATTACGATACAGAGCAACAATAGTAGCCTGATCTTCGGTCATTGCCTTCTTATTAGCAATAATCTGTTCTCCACCACGTGAAATCATAGCCTCAAACTTAGTAATAGGAATTAGTTTAGATTCAGCTATACGATCACGGTTTCCCTTATAATCACGTACAGCGTAACGATTTCTTGATTGAAGATTTCCCGTACAAATTGTATAACTCTTTCCAGTTTCCTTATTCATTACATGATCATACTTAGCCATATTACAATAAATCATATTAGTTTTCCTTTTTTAGACAACCAACATCGGTTGATATTTATAATATAACAAATTTTTATAAAATGTAAATATGGATATATAATTTTTTATAACCAATTTTTAAACTTAAAAAAGAATCTAGTTTCCTAGATTCTTAAAAATACAAAATATTCTTTTAATTACCCGCCAACGCCGTATGTTAATCCAAGGCGTTTCCAATCAGGATCACCAGTAGTCAAAAACTTGCAGAATGAAATGAACTGACGGAAATTAACCTGAAGCTTACGTTTTTCACAAAGTTCCTTAAATTCATCAGAATTCATATAATCATAAACCTGTTTCTTAACCTTTTCATCAGTCATATCATCAGGCTTACCCTTTGGCGTTCTTGCCATATAATACTTAATTGTTGGCATAACAGATCCAATTCTTGCAACCACATCTTCAGCTTTAAGAGTTAAGTCAAGTGTCATACAACGAGTTATCAATGCAGAATCTTTTTTCTCAATTTGCTGTTTGGAAAGATTGCTAATAAAAATTACTTGACCAAGAAATTCGAATTCGGAAGGTTTTCCTGGGCTCTTTAGTCCAGCCAGTGTAGCTTCTATTTCATCATGATCCATTCCACCGGTTTGAACAGCAGTGTCAGTGTCCCAAGATATTACACGATGATGTGAAGAATCCAGTGCACCCTTAAGAATATTTATTCCATCAGGATCTTTAAAAACGGAATCACAGTCATCAAATACACATATTTTATTATAATGATAATATAAGAACATATACATTGCAGCTGGTGTAGCATG
>Ga0116192_1001829_pt1 | contig 14634 bp, 23 predicted proteins | sample AD_UKC113_MetaG_FD_89876 | JGI IMG/M metagenome (GOLD analysis project Ga0116192, IMG submission 89876) | Active sludge microbial communities of municipal wastewater-treating anaerobic digesters from Hong Kong - AD_UKC113_MetaG | ecosystem: Engineered > Bioreactor > Anaerobic > Digestate... | reverse complement strand
CAAGGTGTAAGTTTCTTTTGCGGGATCATCCCATCCATACCAAGGGTCAATATTGGCATTGAAACCATCGAGGACAATAACCCCTATAGCTTCATGGGTAGGCAATTGCTTGCTGATATTTATGCATTATTTTATCTCCCCCAGTCTGTCTAAAAGCTTTGGCAATCCTTTTTTCACCATCTCGGCTGAGGCTCTCCCGACAACCCTTTCGATTACTTCATCTTTTTTCGAGTAGATATAACTCTTTATTGCTTTATCTACACCGTTTCTGATTCCTATTTTCGCCTCTCTATTCTCGTAGCAATGCTCTGTAACAATGCGTTTTGCAATTTCCTGCGATACTAGTTCGGTTATATAATTTTCATCAATTTCGATTTCTATTTTCATCAATTTCCCCCTCACTTTCTGGTTAGGTATAAAATATATACCTAATCTATCTATCCTTTGTCCCAAATACGCAACCACCCAAGAAAAATCCGATTACGATTCCAGCACATAAGGCGTAAAATACTTCCCACTGATTGACCATTTATTTCTCCCCTTGCTGCGCATTCTTAACATACTAATAATTGGCTCGATGGATGATTTTCGGTTGATTCAAACTTGTCATTAATGATAATTCCGCAGCATGTCTTATCAGCATTTGGCTGGAGTATGTGGATTTTCTGGGTCTTTAAATGTCTTACAAGCATTTATTCTGAACCTCCTTACTCTGCACATTCTTTCGGCTTAATCATAGTAATAACCCCTCTTATGGTTCTTGTTCATAACCTCTCGTCTGACCTGGTCAATATCAATTCCCTGTTTTTCCCGGATATCAAAATACGTTTCTATCGAATGTTCCAGGTCTGCTAATTCCCGGTCTCTTTCTTCTAATGACTTTGCTGTGAGAGCTTCGTTAAATTCACTGATGATATGTCTGAATTGTTCTTCAGGTGTTGCCTCATCACTAAACCGCGTTTTTGGATACAGCCTATCCACGTTAATCACCCTTTTTATCTTTAATTTGTTCAGACCAAGTGTGTTACAAAACCAAATATTTACGGTGTTGTTCCCTCTTTCGCTCATTTGACAGCTGTGCATAAATTTGGGTTGTCCCTGGGTTAACATGGCCAAGGAGTTCCTGTACTGCCACTAAATCCGCCCCGTTGTTTAGGGTCAGCGTGGCCATGGTGTGGCGCATCGTGTGCGGGTGGACCCTCTTCTGGATTCCCGCCCGCCCGGCAATTAGTTTTATTTCCCGTTGGAATCCACGCCTTGATAATCGCCGGACTGGTTGCCTCTGCGTAATAAACAGGGCCGGGTAAGCATCTTTTCGTTCTTTCAGATATTTTTTGAGGTAATAGATAGCTTTAGGGCTGAGGAATACCTCTCTTTCTTTCGAACCTTTACCAATTACCTTTGCTGATTTATTCTGCCAGTCAATGTCAGCTCTATTTAATTGTTGTATTTCACTTAACCGGCAGCCGGTAGCATAGAATACTTCAATCATGGCTCTCTCTCTGGTTGTACGGCATGTTTCCCGCATCATTTCAAGTTCTTCGATGCTTAAAGCTTTGGGTAGGAGCTTTTCCTTTTTGGGAGGCTTTATTTTCCGGGCCGGATCCCGGGGAATTATCTCTTCTTCAGTGAGCCAACCAAAAAAGCTCTTCAGGACCGATAGTTTTCGAGAAATAGAACTCAACTTCAGGCGGTCAAATTGTCCCAGGTAAGTACGGATATCGGCTGTAACAATCTCGGCCACTGGTTTTTGCATGTGTTTCCCAAAGGTCCGGAGTTCTATCTCGTAACCGGCCAAGGTAAGGGGACTGAGCCCTTCAAGGCGTTTAGCGGCCAGAAACAGCTTTACCTTCTCAGAAACATCCGGGTGAGCCGCAGTTATTTTAGCCGGTTTGATATCGTAAGCTGCAAGCAGGCTGGCAATTTTTACCCTAAGCTGAAGCAGGTCGATATCTGGGCAGGTGCTAGTTATCTCATTGATTAACTGATTTAGCAATGGTTCCATAACTTTCACCCCCCAGTAATTATTTTCTGTGCATCTTCTACAGAGTTAGCTACTCCGGAATAAGCTCCCATCTTTGCCATCTGCCGCAGGAAGTTTTCCTGCTCCGGCCGCAGGCGGCCGGTAGGAGATTTCACTTCAATAAATACCGCCCGGCCGCCAGCGGCAACACCGAACAGGTCTGAAAACCCTGGCGGCAGGCCAGTCTTAAGCCGGCGCGGCCGGTAGATGGTAATGCTGCCGTCCGGGTTATGTTCGACACTGTCACCAGTCCAGGCCTCACCAACATTGGCCCGGAAGAGAACGCCCAGCCGGCGCTCTGATACATGGAGCCGGATCAGGTTTTGGATGTCGGCTTCTCTCACTTTGTTTTTCTCCCTTCTAGAACAGCGATCCGACTATCATAGTTTCCTGTCAATCCTATCATTCACTTCCTATTGAGTTCTCTTGCCTTAAACCACTCATCGGCCCGCTCAGTCAGCTTTATTACCACATCCCCGGAATCTGTGATATCGTATTTGATATACCTCCGCTTGGCCAACTCCGCCAGCCACTCTTGAAACTGCCAGGCCGGAATTTTCCCGCCTTGTGCCCTAATAGCATGGAGAATTGCTTCACTGGCACGCACTGACATTGGTTACAACCGCTCTGACATTTTTCCGATTAGTCCAGACACCGCTTTTTTGTACCGTTCAGCTTCCTCGCCTGGTATTTCGGCCAGCGCTTCCAATAAGGCCTTAAAATTGTTAACCAGTTCGTCAAAGTAAACTTTAAACTTCAGGACCGCGGTATTCTGCTGGCTCTTTCTGAGCTCGTTGAGCTCCTTTTCAACTTCCTCGGGGATTTTTTCAATAGTTGCTACCGGTGCTTCAATAGGTTTTGCCTTGAGCTGGCGCTCGAGTTCTTCGATTCTCATATATGCCTTTGATAACTCATCACTGGTTTGAGCAAGTGATTCTGTCAGCCGGCCAATCTCTTCATCATTTCCGGAGGCCCGCGCCTCGGCAAGCTGCTTTTTCATATCAGCTATAGACTGCTGTAATCTTTTGGCCTCGGCCTTTGATTCTTCTCTTTCTTTTTGGAGAGTGTCCTGCAGCATTTTAACATCTGCCTGAGTTTTGCGAAGGACCTGGTCAGTAACACGGGCATCAGCTTCAATTTTAGATTTCTCATCTGCTATTCTGCGGGCTTCTTCGGTTTTCTCACTTGCCACCTTTTGAGCGATTTCCAGTTTCCTTAAGGCTTCATCCCGCTCCTTAATAGCCTGCTGAAGCTCACGGGTGGACATATTTTCAATGTCATGGTCCTTAATAAATTGCTCCCGCTCGTCTGCCGGCACCCCCAGGAGAGCGACGGCTTGGGTGTAGCTCAAATTCGCAAGCGCTTGCGATTTTGTGTTGTCGCCGAAAAAGGTAATCTGACTGGATCCGTACTCTTCAAAAATTTTCATGAGATTTTGAGCCGTTCTTTGGGAATAATCAACTGAATCCCTTAACCATTTACTCCACTGGCCATGCTCAAGCATAGACTTCGCTTCCACCAGGCGCCGGCCGATTTCAATACTGTTATAGAGAACCATTGTTCGGGTCTGGCTTTTGATACTGTTAATTTCAGCTGCTATCAAATCAGGTGTCCTTTGTATCGCAACGGCTGTAGTCATCTCAATATCTCCTCTCTCCGGGCTATGCCGGTATTCTTATTCTTGGTTTCTTTTTGCTTGGCACTTTTATGTCTGGTGTTTTGATCTCGATATTGGTTTCCTTAGCCCATTCCAGTATTGCATTATTCAACTCAGCATTATCAGAAACCGGCTTGTTTCTGTCAAGCTTTGCCTGAACCAATTCATTTTCCTTGATCTCCAGGCAGGCGACCAATTTGCCTTTATCATCAGCCACTAAAACAATCCATTTCTGATTATCTTTCATAGCGGTTCCATATGACGCTACACAGTTGTGAAGTTTATGGCCAGCCTCTAAAAGTTCAAAAGACTCCTTCGGCAGGAAGAATCTAAGCCGGTCCTTCTGCATCGAAAGCCTTTTGATAATATGATCCGGGATAGAAAACTTAATATTTCTGTGTGTTTGCTTTTGATGCCTTAAAGACATCCAGTCGTGCAGGTCTCTCAGCCTGACCTTTTCGTCCTTAAGGGCTTTTTTGTTTTCACTGTTAAGCTGTTTGTAGAGATTAATGCAGTCATAGGTATAAAGCTCTCTTGCTTCGTTGACTAAGCGGACTAACCCGGTCTCACCGTAAAGGGGTTTCATCTTTTGTAGAAATTGAAATAGTTCTTCATAGTCACCCATGCCCCGGTTTTTCAATTTAGACAACCCCCGGTATAGGTGAATTGAGCAGTCGTAATTTTGACAGAGAGCAAAGGCCTGGGCCAGCATTTTGCCCCCAAATGGATCTTCGATTAATAACCGCCTGACAAACGGTTTATCCGGTAACGAGTGACATGCAATTAAAGCAGTGATAAAATCCTTTTTTCGCCTGGTTAGGTCTATTACATTATCCATAAAATCAAAGTCTTTAAGCGCTTTTTTACTCCAGAATTGCTGAATTTCTCGTGGTTCTTCCCGGTAAATGGTAGGCAGGTTTGGCGCATCCGGGCATGCAACACGGAACGCTATATTAAAAATAGGGAGCAAGAAGGTACCGTAATTTTGCCCGGAGCTGACGAACATTGAAGAAACTTTATGTTTTAGGTGTTTTTCAAGTTTCCGGTGTATAGTTTCCCGGAGGACCCTTAATATGTGGTTTAGCCCCGATTTTTGTTCTGAATTGGCGAGACTGTTCGGGCGGAAAAACCTGAGTATGCTCTTATCGAACACGTCCAACTTAAAAGGATTGCCCAGTTCAATGGTTTCCTTTTTTGAACCGTTGTCATAGATGGAGAACAAAACCGTTTGCTTGGCGATATCGAACCGGAAGATTTCTTTGTAGTTCCATTCAAATAGCCTTAAATAACCCGAAAATTTTACTGTTTTGCTAAATACCTCGAAGGTAACCACACTCTCATACACTTTTACAGCCAGGCGCATTTTGTTTGGGGTAGTCTCTTCACGCTTTACGTAGACCACATTTTTATGATGTTTTGCACCGCAATTGGGACAAGTAAAATAGCTCCCGCGCTCGCACCATCTTAGACTTCCGGGTATATGGCCCCATGCCGAAGCAAAAATCTGGTCACACTGTTCACAGAAATATTGAAAATGATGTAACCCATTTTCAAGGTACCCCATGTCTTCAGCATAAGCGGTAAACATTTTAGGGATTATCACTTCAGCTGCTAACACTTAAAATCACTCCTGTAACAGATCTTCTAATTTAACGTCGAAATCTACGGCGGGGGCTGCAGGTTTGGGACTTGCAGCCGGCACGTTGCCCAGGGGCTCAATCCCAAAATACTTGAGCACTACCGCAAAACCCTCAGCATCAGTCAGTACCGCACAATTCCCTACCTTCTTTTTTTCAGCGACTTTCCGCATCTCATCAAGGCTTTTCCCAATAGTCTTGTCCGGGGCCATAATCTTTTCAGCCGATTCCGGATTTGCCTTCAGATGATTAAGCAGGAACTCACCGACTACTTGTATATAGGAGTTATCAGCGTTCTGGTTCATTTCAGATTTTAGTTTTGATATTGCGTTTTGAAGCAAATTAATTACCTCCCTCAGTCCGTGTTTCCCAGCGGTTCTTTTCGGCGTTGTAATTCAATAAATACTTGCCCAGATTTATCCCTCGTTCTTTGAAAAATTTAACAAGCCCACTGCCGCCGGTTTTTATTTCGCTATCTAACGGCCGGCAGGAATAGCACCCATCTTTCTCTTTAGACGGGACAAGTATAATAGATTTATTTTTCAGGTCAACACCTATCCGCAGATATCTCACTTCCTGGAGGGATCTCATAGCGCAGGCATTGAATGAGATACCTTTATCATATATGCGAAGTATCGGCAGCATGCTGCTCTCTTGCCGCATCGGTTTTGCCCACTCGATTTCATCATGTTCATCATGTCGAGTTTGAACCGATGACGGTTTAGATTTAGTTTTTACTGACTGGTCGATGCTTGGCTTTTTAGGTTTATAGACAGTGAAATTGTCATGCGATTCCATTTTTTTAACCTCCCTCTTTCTTGGCCGGAATGACTTATTGCAAGCAGAACAGCGGCAATACCATTTATCGGGTTTTTGGGGATATTCATATATTCCGGCTATCTTTACGTTTTTATCACTGCCGCATTCCGGGCAGGATAAATCGTATTCCGGTTCCGTCTTATGTGCCAATTCACCTATTGACGGCAACTCCTTCAGTATATGAGAAGGGCATGAAGTAACTTTATAAAGTACCTCGAAATGAGGGTTTCTGTAATATTCACAGCTTACCGCTTCGGCACCAATAGAAGCCAAAGCAGATTCTGATTCTTTTTCTCGAATGAAGGCACATAGTTGAGGAACGGCATTACCACAGGTATCACACAGCGATATTTTTTTGACAAATTCTTTTTTTGCAATAGAGTGTATAGCCACCTAAATCACCTTATCGGTATTCTTTTAATCTCAGCTATTTTTGTTATCCAGCGCAAACTATACCCTCGCTTCAAAGCGATCTGTTCCAGGTCAATAATATTTCGGGCTCGTCCCACTTCCTGGCGCCGGCGTTTGCGCTCCAACTCGTCGATTTTAACCAACTCACCTTTGCGCTGCTTTGGCTCGGAACGGTCTTCTGACTTATACCGGTATCCGCACAGTGGGCAAATCGGCGCCGGCCGGTGGGCGGCATAGCATTTCGGGCACTGTCGGAGAGATATCTCCCTGGGCTGAGACTGTTTTTTCTTCCCTTCCAGGCTCCAGGTCCGGTCTTCGTCCGGGAGTCCATGACGGTACACGTTACCTACATGGTCTATGATAACAGCAACCTTATCCGGATTATCTTCGTCCGGCCGCATGGGCCGCATGGACTGCTGAATGTAGAGTGTCAGGGACTGCGTAGGTCTGAGTAATATTACCGCCTCCATAGCCGGCACATCAAAGCCCTCGCTGATCAGGTCCACATTACATAACACGCGTATTTCCCCGGTCCTGAACTGCTCAATAGCAACCTTCCGGACTGCGTCCGGGGTCTCGCCGTCAATGTGCAGGGCCGGGATCCCGGCCGCCCGGAACATTTCAGCAGTATGTTCGGAGTGGGCCCGGCCTACGCAATAGCAAATAGCTCGCTTCCCATCGGCAAGTTTTTTATACTGTTCAATTGCGTCACCGATAATTTCAGACCGGTCCATCCGGAGAGCTACTTCGGACTGAACATAGTCGCCATATCTTACCCGGAAACCGGATAAATCGGCTTTGACGGGCGGGGCGTAATACCGAAATGGCGCCAGGTTGCCCCATTCGATGAGCTGCTTAACAGATGGTCCAATCACCAGGGATTCAAAAATGTCTCCCAGTCCTTCCCCGCCCATCCTGGCCGGGGTGGCCGTGAGCCCGATAACAAAGGCGCTGGGGAAAGCTTGGATGAGTTTTCTCCAGGTGTTGGCCGTGGCGTGATGGGTTTCGTCAAGAATAATTACTCCGGGTGATTGTATTTTTCCCAGGCGTCGGACTATTGTAAAGATGCTGCCGATTTGTATTTGCTCGTCTTTAGTAGGACACCCCGGGGCAATAATTCCGTGCTGTACTCCCAGGTCCGCGAATGTCCGGCTGCTTTGGTCGATTAATTCCTGCCGGTGAACGGCGAATAATACCGGAGTGCCCCGGACAGCGGTCTGAGCCGCCATCCAGGCCATAATTACGGTTTTACCTGAACCGCAAGGAGCTACCACGCAGGTCCGCCGGCGCCCCTCGCGGAATTCGTCACGGACACCCTCAATGAGAAGTTCCTGGTAGGGTCGAAGTGTGAACATGAGTTTTCCTCTCTGTTTTGCAAACCGGGCAATATTGACAGGCTTTTTTCATATTCTTTAGGTGACGCTCAAAGTTTCTGTCACCGTTAGGCCATACCCGGGCCAGCTTAAAATCTATTCCTGGTGATGCTGCAGCCTTGCCCGCAACTCTTCTTTTAGAATGGAACATCAATATCATCAAGGTTTCCGCTGAACCCTGGGAACTGGCCAAATTGACCAGGAGCCGCTGGTGCGCCGGCAGGCGGATAACCAACCGGGGGCGGGCCAGGAGGAGGTCCCTGGCGGTATTTTCCGGCTTGTTGTTGCTGTGGATACTGGCCAGGATAGGGCGGCGGATATCCACCAGGCGGTGGAACATAACCGGGATATCCGGGCTGCTGATAAAGCGGTTGCCCCTGGTACCCACCCGGCCCCTGTGGAGGGGCTTGTCCTTGTGGCGGAGGCGGAGGCTCTATAAAGGAAAATCCTTGTACCACGATTCTGACAGCGGTCCTGTTCTGCTGGGTTTGCTGGTCTGTCCAGCGGTCCTGGCGAAGACGGCCCCATATCAAAAGGCGGTGGCCCTTCTTACAAGAGTTTGCAATGTTTTCCGCCTGCTTTTCCCAGGCTTCGCAATCGAAGAAATCAGCTTCATTATCGTTGAACCTGTTTACAGCGAGAGAAAAATTGGCTACTGCTTTACCTTGCTGGGTATATCTCAGTTCGGGGTCCCTGGTTAAACGCCCGTAAATACTTACCTGATTCACAAAATCACCTCATCCTTTGTTGATAATAATAATTTGCTTCATTTTCCACCACAGACAGATCCTGATCAGTCAACTGATTGGCTGGCTTTCCAAAACGCTTTTCCAGATACTCGGGGAGTAAACTGGTATCCCAATTCAGGCCTTGCCATAGCTGGCAGATTGCCCGGACTTTCGGGGTATCCGGCAACACTGGGGACAGCCCCGGAGTTGGAGGTACAGTAGGAGTGCCCGGCTGCGTAAATAACTGTTGGTCAGTTCTCCCGTCATTTTCCGGTTCGTCGCCTGTTTCGATATTCAGGGCGGTCAGCCAGGCGTATTTAAGGGCCATGGTCTGGGCTTTGGCTGTGGCCTTGTCCCCAGGATCCGCACCAGTACCCAAACTGACTACAGTGACCGACTCCCCGGAATCAGCATCAATAATAGTTAACTTGCATTGCACCGTGACCAGCTGCCAGATGCCGCCCCTGGCAGTGGCCTTTTCTCTTTCACTTTCTATCCAAAACTCGGGAATACTGATCATATTTGCTTCTACTAAAGCAGGGTTAATTTTTTCCAGGACCGCTGCAGCTGAAACGTACTTGTATTTTTGCTCTTTGTTTTCAGCGTCTTTCTGGACATAGGCGCACTTTTGCATAATCTTAACCAGTTTTGCCGCAATGTTTTTTCGTTGTTCCATAACGCACCTCACTGTATCCGGATGTGGTATCCCTGGTAGAGCTCAGCGCCAAGAACTTTAACCCCTGCTTTAAGGTCCTCCAGCACCGCTCTTTTATCCAATTGTGGAGGCGGAGGCGGAGGGGTGAAATAATATTTTTTCGGAATTTTATCGGGATCAAATACCGATACACTGGGCGGTGATTTCCGGCGGGTTATGATGCCGATATCCGTTTGAATTTTGTCTTTACCTGTTATTGTCATGGCTTGGAGCAAGTAGTCTTTCAGCCATTTGACTTTGTTTTCCGTGGCCTTTGCCTTTTCAGCCAGGCGCTTGGCCTCACTGGAGTAAGCGTCAGCAGCTTTCTCCAGGGACTTGACCATTTTAGCTATACCGCCGGCTTTCTGCTCGATTGCGCCTTCCAACGCCTGGAGAGTATCCTCAAGGGCTTCATAATCAAGTTCATCTTCAGTCTCCAGGAGGTTAAAAATATCGTTAAAAGCTCCGGTTAATTCATAAAGCTTCAAATTTATCACCTCTTATCTGTTTGTTAGCCGCTTCAACTTTTTTCTTTCTCGGCAACCGGACAAGTTCTCCATCCCCAACGTGGTATTCAATCTCAGAAAAGATTCGTTCGCAGTTCATGCATCGCCACCGGCGCACATCGTCAGCGAAATATACTTCATGCAGTAAATGTCTGCAAACGGGGCAGGCAATTTCTTTCACCGGAATCTCTCCTTCTGTGGGGATGCATTATTTCTTCTTATAAACGTTGAGACCAATCTTCACATCTTCGCGGCCTGGTATGGGTTGGTTCCCCTCTGTGCTGGCAATGATTATGGTCTTGCCGCTTGACGAGGGACCAAACTCTTTGCTGATATCGACAGTAACGGTAAGTGTATTTCCGTTGAGGTCGATCTTGACGTTTTTCATGGGTCTGCCTCCTTTTTATATTAATTAATCCATTTCAAAGCGCTCCTGGCCCCTTCCAGGCCGGGAGGTAATAAACCTGTGTTCTGGGCCTCGGCTACCAGCATAACTTCTTCCGGGGTGAGTTCTGTTACATCCTGGCGCCCGGTTTTACACGGTACAAGACAGTACATTCGTCCTCCCTCTATCTCAAAATAGAGTCCGTTGCACTGGTTCTTTTCCATCATTTCCTCGATTACCGCCCGGCGCAGCTCCGCGATCCGGGCCGCGTGCTTTCCCAGGCTATCACTGATCCACTCCGGAGGAAAATCCACGCCCAGGTCAACGTAGTCCCTGGCAACTCCCATAGCCGATATTTTGAGCAGCCAGTCAAGCTGTTCTCTATAGTGAAGCAGCTTTTTAACCAGGATATAGTTCCAGTCAGCCCAATCAATGTTTCCTGGCAGTATTTCTAGATCGACAATTTTGCCTTGTTCAAATCTGCTTTCAACCCTGGAAAGCTTTGCCCCCCAATTTTTTAGTTTTTCAAGCAAATCATGTAATGGTCTCAGGGGTTCATATTCTCCGTTTCCCTTGGGGTAATAGAGAAAATAAGCATTCGTCAATACGTTTCGCCAGTATTCTTCCTGAACAGGGTCCTCGGAAAGGTAAGCCTGAATCTCTGACTGCCGCTTTTTTAGCTCACCCAAGATGTAGCGTACCGGTTCCGGGATATTCCAAACGGGCCAAGGCATGTCCACCTTAAGCTGATTGTCTTGGGTGTAAATTTTCACCCCCATATTCTTTGCCTGGTTAATTAGGTCACCAATTCCGATATTCATAAAATCACCTGAACCTGAAATTGACTTTATGACATTGATAAGGGTAAACTGTATTCAGGGTTTTTGTTTGTTGCTGCTATTGAGCAGCCTTTTTTTCATATGCCAGGTAATTATTTTCGAGCGAAGGATTGTTAACACTCATCCATCCTTCAAATCCATTCGGCCAGCGAAGTTTTAAAGCATTGGGAATTTTGTCCCCTTTGTAATATGATGCTTCTATGATTTCTACCGGTGCTGAATGTTTATCCCGGCATTTTATGGCTTCTTCTGGTGATCTAAATCCATCTCTTTTGCAAACCGGGCAGGTATAAGTTACGACAGTGATTATTTCCTGCTTGTCCACCTTCTTTTCACCTCCCCCATACAGAAATCAGATATAACTCACGCCAAATATCCTCAGGTGTCTGATTTAATAGCCAGGCTTTCAGTATGGCGGTCAGAATAAATATTACGAATGCGGTAGCCAGGGCCACTAAAGGCCAGCATCTCCACCACCTCCACCTGAGTTGTCGACGCGGTATTACTTCCTTATGGCGGACAGTCAATTTATAGTTGGTTGCGGGTTCCCATTTCAAACGTTATCTACCTCTCTTCCTAAGATTTAAGTGTAACTATGTCAGCATATCTAATTGTGTCGATGCCGTTATAGGTACCCACTTTTATTCTGGGTACTTTTTTGCCACCCTGGCGGGTGCATCGTTTACCCCAGTGGGGGGCGCAGCGGTGCAGGAACCGGCAGCGGGCGAATTGGCAGTCAAGCTTGTCTCGGAGCTGGGCTTTGGTCACCGGTGGTTACCTCCTCGGCTTTTTTTTGTTGAGGGTATTGGTGCATCTTCGCAATACTGGCTGTCGCCGCAGCTTTTTAAGAAGTGGGTTTTTGTTTTTTTGGTTAGCTTGCTTTTTCTTTTTCTTGTATCCATTTGAATAGAGTTTCTTTACGAATCCGCCTAGTGTTGCCGGTTTTAAAACTCGGCAACTCACCCGAATTAGTCCAGTTATATACGGTATTGCGAGACACGTTCAAATAATTTGCTACCTGCTGGACGGTTAGTATATCGGGAAGTAGGTCAGCGGTTTGCATAAAAGATCATCCTTTCATATGGTCGTTTTAAGCTTTGGTACAGGTATTAAGCATGGTATGTTCTTCTTTATGAAAGAGATATTCCAACGAATAATTTGGAAAAAAATGCTTTTTGATCTTAATAGCTTCGTCGTAATAAAACTTAGATTTTCCATTTGTTTTGTCGATAATTGTGGCATATCGCACTCCCAAGAACTTTGCGAGATCTGCTTTTGTGATTTTATGTCTCGCCATTTCTGCTTCTAGGTTACGATACATGGTCTTCACCCCATTTATAAAATACTCAATTTCGTACCTTAATCTTATGATATACTCAATATCGTTCCTTGTCAACGCCTGAAGTAAAAAAATGTACGAAATTTCATGTTTACAAATTGCATAAAAATGGTTATACTAAATTTGACATACGGAAAACCGTATTAAGGGAGTGAAACGAGCTGATGGAAAAAGCAAGAATTATTAAAAAAAAGATAGAGAAAAGCGGATTAAGCGTTAAGGCGTTTGCTGAAAAAGCCGGTCTTCCATATACTACTTTGAGGTCTATTTTAGAACGTGGTGTAAGTAAATCATCTGTAGAAAATATCATTAGGATATGTCGGGCTCTTGGTATCACTATTGAGGATTTAGAAAGGATGGCTTCAGAAGCAAATTCCTTGTCTGATTTCGTGCTCGTCGGAGAATTAGTTAAGCTTCCAGTTGTCGGGCGCATCTCCTGTGGTAATAGCATTCCTGCTTATGAAGAAATTGAGAGTTACGAACCGACACCTCAGGAATGGTTAAATGGTGGAGAACACTTTTATCTTCGTGCCAAAGGTGATTCAATGTCAGGCGCACGGATATATGACGGCGACCTGCTCTTAATTCGGAAACAACCAATAGTAGAAAATGGAGAAATAGCAGTAGTATTAATTGAGGATGAAGCGGTGTTGAAGCGAGTATATAAAAATGGAGATCAATTCATTCTTCAGTCCGAAAATCCTAAATATCCGCCTATTTTTGCAAATTCAAAAGAAGTACGGATAATCGGGAAGCTTAAAAAAATTGTTATTAATATGTAGGAGGAGACGATCCATGATTGGTTCTTTTCGCAGGCGTAATTGCAAGTGTAAAAAGAAACGTTGCACTTGCGGCGCAAAATGGTACTATCGCTATGACATCACTAATCCAGCAACTGGTAAGAGAAAGCAAAAAGAAACAGGAGGGTTCCGTACAAAAGAGGAAGCAGAGGAAGCGGCTAAGCGGATCCTGGTTGAATTACAAAGTGGAACGTATATAGAAGAAAAAGATGTAACATTTGAACAGTTCTCCGGAGAATGGTTGACTGGATATAAAAGTATTAGAAAAGTAAAAATTAGTACAGTGCGAATTCGCCAGCATGAAATAGACAAATTAATGCCGTATTTTGGAAAGCTTAAATTGAAAGACATCACGCGTAAGCAATACCAGGATGCATTGAACGATCTGCATAAAAAGGGCTATGCTGACAACACCATTGACGGTATTCATCGGACCGGCCGAATGATTTTCAAACGAGCTGTTGAACTAGATGTAATTAAAACCGATCCTACTCAATATGCAGTTGTGCCAAAAGTCCAGACAACTGTAGAAGAACTGGAACAGGAAAAAGAAATTCCAAAATATCTTGAAAAAGAAGAATTGGCTCTCTTCCTTAAAACCGCGAAAGAACACGGACTGGAGCGTGACTATCCTATTTTCCTGACTCTTGCTTACACCGGGATGCGTGTTGGCGAATTGTGCGCTTTGAAATGGAACGATATTGACTTCAAAGAACAAACAATAAGCATTTCAAAAACTTATTACAACCCGATAAATAATATCAAAAAATATTCTCTCCTCACACCCAAAACCAAGACCTCCAAACGAACTATAGACATAGATCGAATTGTGCTGGACGAACTGGAAAAACATCGGGCTGAACAAAACAAAATCCGAATGCGCTACCGGAATACTTATCACGATAAAGGATTTGTGTTTGCCCAGCAAGATGAAGAAAATGCTGGATATCCCACATACGTTAAATTAATATTGATCAGAATGGCCAGGCTGCTAAAACTTGCCGGTCTCAACACAAACCTTACCCCGCATTCTTTCCGGCACACCCACACTTCTTTGCTTGCAGAAGCCGGTGTTAGTTTAGAACAAATAATGCAGCGGTTAGGCCACAGCGATGATAAAACAACAAGAAATATATACTTACACGTGACGAAACCGAAAAAGAAAGAAGCCTCTCAAAAGTTTGCGGAACTAATGAGAGGCATCTAATATGCATCTTATGTGGGCAAAATGTGGGAAAAAGAGACTTGCCACATAGTAAACCTTAATATTATAGGGGGCTAGATATTTAATTTACATCATGCCGCCCATACCGCCCATGCCGCCCATGCCGCCCATGCCGGCCATGTCCTTCTCCTTTTCGGGTTTTTCGGCCACAAGGGTTTCCGTGGTCAGGATCATCGCCGCGATGCTGGCCGCGTTTTG
>Ga0116192_1001823_pt1 | contig 14653 bp, 11 predicted proteins | sample AD_UKC113_MetaG_FD_89876 | JGI IMG/M metagenome (GOLD analysis project Ga0116192, IMG submission 89876) | Active sludge microbial communities of municipal wastewater-treating anaerobic digesters from Hong Kong - AD_UKC113_MetaG | ecosystem: Engineered > Bioreactor > Anaerobic > Digestate... | reverse complement strand
CTCGGACGCATGGGCGAGCAATGGACGTCAATGAATATTAACAGGAATATAAAAAGTAAAAAAGAACAGCACTGAGATTTTCTTAGTAACCAGTGCTGTTTTTCTTATTATTATGAAATAACAAGGTTCCCGGGTACCCACCAGCAATCTGTGATTGCGTTGCGGGCGGGGTTCTTATAAAATGCTGAAAACCCTTTCTATGAAAGGGTTTTCAGTGTGGCGGAGAAGGCGAGATTCGAACTCGCGCGCCGGTTTCCCGACCTACACCCTTAGCAGGGGCGCCTCTTCGACCTACTTGAGTACTTCTCCAAGTCGAATTATATATACCTTAATATTAAAGTGGCGGAGAGAGTGAGATTCGAACTCACGGTAGACTTGCGCCTACGCCGGTTTTCAAGACCGGTGCCTTAAACCAACTCGACCATCTCTCCACATCTCAAAAATAAGTGACGGTTTATATCATACATGAAACCAGTGAAATTGTCAACTGATAGCGGACTCATAAAAGCGATGTAAGATTTGGATTTGGTGGTTTGGCAGATCCGGTCGCCGTATTAATTTATGAACCGGAGAGTCGTATGCAGGTGAATTCATATTTGGATGATCGGTTAGTTTGGATGAAATAATGATCTGATGTTTGGATGTTTGAGTAGCTGTGGATGAAAACTGACAGAAACACCGGTTGGTCTATCATTCATCATTATGGATATAACAAGAGGGTATGGAAACCCATACCCTCTGTTATCGTAATACGCTCCTTATCCAACCACTACCGGAATCTGTACCCCGCAACAGCTATTCCGGACTTCCAGCGGAGTATTTACTTGCCTTCTCAATTGCCATCTTAACAAGGTTACCGCAATCTCTGGATGAGACTGATCCCCATCCCTCATTACGAACCGTATCATACACGCCAAGCTCTCGGGCAAATTCTGACTTCAGACTTTCCGACATTACGCTTCTTCGTCTGCTCATGAATTAATACCTCCCTATCTGGCTGGGCAAGGACCGTACGCTATTATGTTTTCCTGATGAAATCTTTTTATTCTGCTCTGGTACAGCCAATGTTATCCACAGATATCCACAGGTCTGTGGATATCTGTGGATAACACAAAACCCGCTTGTTATGCGGGTTTGAATGCCATATATCAATTTATTCCTCCGGATAAGCCGGATTTCTGTGGATTGTTTTATGTTTTGTCCACAAGTCGTCATTACAACCTAACTTCTTATCAATTATTGACATTTTACAGCCTTGGAAAATTATTTCCTTTGTACACCTTGCACAAAAAATCAATGAAAATTTCTGTTTTTAGCCCCTATTCAAAGCGTAAACTGATGTCCATAGCCTTCACCGAGTGGGTAAGGCTTCCTGAGGAAATCAGGTCTACCCCAGTACGCGCAATGGTTTCAACGGTATCAACCGTAATATTGCCTGAAGCCTCAGTCAAGGCACGCTTGTTGATAAACCTTACGGCTTCTGTCATGAGGTCAGGTGTCATATTGTCCAGCATGATGATATCAGCCCCGGCCTCCAGAGCCTCTTTCACCTGCTCCAGGCTCTCAGTTTCCACCTCGATGCGGATGGTGTGGGGAATTGACGCCCTGGCTCTTTTAACCGCCGGGATGATGCCTCCGGCTGCCTTGATATGATTATCCTTGATGAGCACCCCGTCCGACAGACAGAACCGATGATTGGTTCCGCCCCCTGCCCTCACAGCGTATTTATCGAGATAACGCAAACCGGGTGCGGTCTTTCGTGTATCCACAATCTTTGAGTCCGTACCCTTGAGCTTTTCAGCAAAGCGCCTGGTGAGGCTGGCGATACCCGACATACGCTGAAGCAGATTCAAGGCCGTTCTTTCAGCCTTAAGCATAGCTCTGGCATTGCCGGACAAAAACATTATCCGCGTTCCCTTGGCAACAAAATCCCCGTCCTCCACAAAGCGCTCTATCTGCATATTAGGGTCTAAGAGCATAAAGGTTCTTTCAAACACCTCAAGCCCTGCAATCACGCCATCCTCCTTGGCAATGAGATTAGCCCGGCAGGTTTCTGAAGGGGGCACAGTACTGTCGGTGGTGATGTCCCCCATGGGCATGTCCTCCCTGAGGGCTCTCGTAATGATATCATCAATGATGGTTCTATCCAGCATGGGTTTGATCTCCTCCGTTGAATACGATGTTATGACGCCAGTTTATTTCGTCGGTGTCCGGGTAGTCCGATCTGAAGTGGGCACCTCTGCTCTCTTTTCTCATGAGGGCTGACTCAATGACAAGGCTTGAGAGGAGCAGCATGTTTTTAAGCTCCATCATGGGAACGCGGTCACAGACCTCATCCCTGACAGCCTCTGTCATTCGGGATATCTCATGCTTTGCTCGCAGAAGACTCTCCTCATTTCTGATGATGCCGACGTTTTGCTGCATCAGCTCCTGAAGCGCCTTGATCATGGCCTCAGCATCTATTGATGAACTACGGAAGGGACGACTATACGCCACCTTCAGGCTTTTACTCTGCTGCTGTTTATTGCTGTCAAGATGATCGGCAATCTTCCTGCCGATTCTGCGGCCAAAAACCAGGCCCTCTAAAAGGGAGTTGGAGGCAAGGCGGTTAGCCCCGTGGATGCCGTTGCATGCGGCTTCACCCACTGCATAGAAGCCTGGGATGCAGGTTGCACCCCATTCATCGGTTTTTATGCCGCCCATGCTATAATGCTGGCTTGGTCGGACAGGAATGGTGTCCTTGGACATATCAAAGCCATAGGAGAGGCAGGTTTTAAAGATGTTGGGGAACCGCTGCTCCAAATAGTCTCGGCTCTTATGGGTAATATCAAGATAAACGTGGGTAGCACCGGTCTTCTGCATTTCCTTAAAAATAGCCCTTGAAACCACATCTCTCGGCGCCAGTTCGGCCATCTCATGGTAGGCGGGCATGAAGCGCTCTCCCTTGTCGTTGCGCAGAATGGCGCCTTCTCCCCGGACAGCCTCCGAGATGAGGAAGGACATATTTTCGGGATGATAGAGCACTGTGGGATGGAACTGGATAAACTCCAAATCTATAAGGCTTGCTCCGGCACGATAGGCCATGGCCGCTCCATCACCGGTTGCCACATCGGGATTGGTGGTGTTGGAGAAAAGCTGTCCATATCCGCCCGATGCGCAAATCACCATGGGCGCAAGGTAGGCCTTGTATTGGCCGCCCTCCTCGTTGCAGGTGAGAACACCCTTGCAGACACCGCCCTCAGTGATAAGATCGATGGCAAAGGTTCTTTCACGAATGGTCACATTGTCAAGATCGTTTACGGCACGAACCAGGGTGTCGCAAACCTCCTTGCCTGTGGCATCACCGGTATGTATGATGCGATTCATGCTGTGAGCACCCTCACGGGTGAGAGACAATCTTCTGTCCTCATCCCTGTCGAAGTTCACGCCATACAGGCACAAATTGGCGATATTCTCAGCTGCCTCGTTGACCAAAACCCGCACAACGTCTTCATCGCAAAGACCCGCACCGGCATAGGTGGTGTCCTTGAAATGAAGCTCCGGTGAATCCTTCTGATCCAGAGAAACCGCGATACCGCCTTGAGCCAGAACTGAATTATTGATATCTATTTTATCCTTGGTGATGATCAGGATTCTTGCCTGCCGGGGGCTCTGCAGGGCAGTGTACACGCCTGCTATGCCGCTGCCGATGATGACCGCATCATAAGTTTCTGTTGGGACATCTCCCAGCTCAAAATTGACAAGATAGCGCTCTGCATTCATATTTCCAACATTCTCTCCAAGCTCTTCGATGCTTTTTTAATAATGTCATCGGAGAGTTCAATTTTATGCTTCATCTCGTTGAGGGAATCATAGAGGACTTCCAGGCTTGTGCGTTTCATGTTCTTGCAGACGAAGCCATATTTGAGCATGAAAAATTGCTTGTCCGGGTTGCGCTTATGAAGCTGATGCAATATCCCCTCTTCAGTACCAATTATAAACTCCTTGCTCTTGCTTTCGCTACAGAAATCTATAATCTGTTTAGTGCTGCCAACAAAATCGGCCATGGCCACAACCTCGGGTGGTGCCTCAGGATGCACGGCAAAAACAGCCTCAGGATGCTCAACCCGAGCCTCGTTCACATGCATGGGGCTCAAGGCGTTATGTGTAGGGCAGAAACCGGGCCAAAGCACGAATTCCTTCTCAGGGACCTGCTTTGCCACATAATCTCCCAGATTGCGGTCAGGCAGGAATATGATTTTTTTATGGGGAAGTGACCGAACCACCTTAACGGCGATGGAGGATGTACAGCAAATATCGCTTTCGGCCTTGATGGCGGCTGTAGTGTTCACATAGCTTACCACGGCGGCATCGGGATGCTTTTCCTTGAGCTTTCTCAAGGCATCCACCCCTGCCATGTCGGCCATGGGGCAGCCTGCGTCAATGGCCGGCAAAAGGACGGTCTTGTGGGGAGACAGAATCTTTGCGCTTTCGGCCATAAAATGAACACCGCAGAAAACGATGACATCCTTGTCGGTGGTGGCACAATAACGGCTTAAATCGAAGGAATCGCCGATGCGGTCGGCGATATCCTGAATATCCCCATCCTGGTAGTAATGCGCCACAATAAAGGCGTTCCGCTCTTCCTTTAATCTCAGAATCTCACTCTTATAGTCCATGTTGCTCTTGAGTTCATTCCTTTCATATTGCTGTAGATGGTGTTGCGTTTAAGCTTCATTTATTTGCATTAATAGGGAGGTCTGTTCCGGTTATAGGGGCGAACCTGGTCAAAGAAGCGCTTTCTGTTCCTTGAAACCTGCAGCTTCATGCGTATCCACTTGTTGATATCCGATCCGAAGAAGATGAAGTAATTCACAAAGGAAGCCAGCACTGCCGCTATCATTGGCCAGAAAACAACACCGGATTGCAGCAGGCTGAATATCTGATAAAGTACAAATACCACCTCTGCAATGCCCAGGTATTTGGCTTTCACAGGCAGAATAAAGAACAACAGCAGCTCATGCTCCGGGAAAAGGGTGGCAAAGGCCAGGAAAAGGGACATGTTCAGATAGAAACCCGTATAGCCCAGCCCCGACACAAAGCCTGCAATGATGGTAAGCAGAACACCGCAGAAGTAAAAGGCATTAAATTTAAACTTGCCCCAATAGTTCTCAATTGCTGTACCAATCAGATAGGTCACATAGATGGAAAGCAGGCCCATTAAAAGCTTCGTGCTTTCCGGAAGAAAAATAAAGGTAAAGATACGCCAGATCTCGCCCTTAAAAACCTGTTGAGGTATCAGAGTCAAATATAGCAAGGCATCGAATTTGAGAATGAACATAGACGGCAGAAAAACAGCCAGATTCAAACCGACAATATAGTAAGCCAGATTGCGTATGGCGTAACGGCCATACTTCAACTCCAGACGAGACAGCCATTTCATACCGATACCTCCAATATCTATGTGACGATACAGCAAGGTTTTTAACTATTATACGCTAAATAGCCTTGCTCTACAATGATATGCGCAAACTTAATAGACAGAAACATACATCGCCATCCATATCTTGCTCACTGAATCGCCATCAAATTCAATATTGAAGCTGTCGATTACCTGATAGCTGGAATCCTCCTTGTTTTCCTCGCGAATATAGTAAAAGGTCCAAACCGAGTCCTCATAAAATCCCTTGTCGGGAAGGCCGTAAAGGGCACGGGCCTGCTGTCTGGTGTCACCGATCTTAAGCCCTCTGAAGGTTTCCAACGGGCTGCTGCTGTCCAAAGAAAGGTAGCTGACCATGCTGCTTGCGATGCCTAAGCTTAAACCATCGTGCTTGATCAGCAATCCCGACATCAGATCATACTCGGTATATTGGGACAAATCCAGGCTGGATTTCTCAATAAGCTTATCTACAGGCATCAGCAGACTGATATCCTCAATGGTGAAATCAGCTTGGATAATACCAGATTTCATATTGCTTCTGTCATACTTTGGTCCGCCCTTTGTGGAAAGAAGCTCCCATTTCCCACCGCCATGGTATTGATACTCGTAAAGCACCTGGGCTACATCCATATAAGCACCCATGTCGGCCATCATGCTGGGATCCTCAAAAAGCTTGACCTGGAGGCTTTGCCGTATTTCCAGAATGAGACTGCTGCCCTTTACGGTGGGCTTGGCATTGATGGAGAAGGTATAGTCCGGAAGCAGGCCTGTATCGGCTTCGTAGGCATGCCACAGGTATTCGGGCATGGGGCATTCATAGGAGATGCCCTCGCTGGGTACACTCAAATAAACAGTGCTATCCCGTATCTCAACGATGGCTTCCGAGGAGATATCCTTCTGTCCCGGCGGAACCATGCTGATCAGCTTGCCGTTTATGTAAGCAAATACCTCGCAGTCCCGCTCCGAGCGCATATCCAGAATAATCAGATTTTCTTTGTCGGCGCTGTAGCCCGTGAGGAAGGAAAGCTCGCATTTTCCTCCGAAGTAATCGGTGGTTTGATCGGCCTTAATCAGCCCGCTGCGGGTAAAAACAGTCACTCTGCCATTGAAATCCTCATCCTCATAAGCCGCGATCTCTTCTTCAACACCATCGTTATCGATATCAAAGCTTTTTATGGTACCGGAATAAACATAATAAGGGGTATTATCCAGCCATATGGTGGACAATTTCTCGTTAATGCGATCATATTCAAAGACGAGATTGTAATCGGAGAACTGGTAGATATCATAGCCCTGGACGCTGTTTTCATAGAGTTCAAAACGATTGCCGAGAACCTTGATAATATCCTCCAGGGTTAGTGACATGCTGGTAAGGACGCCCGGATAGGTGCTTAAGTATCCAGCATCCGGCAAAGGCTTACTGACAGGTTCGGTTATGATGGGCTGTGCTCCGACAGTGGCATTGGGATCGACTGGAATAGTGCCCCCCGGTTCCGGCGTTCCTGACGCAATTGCAGTGGGTGACACGGTCGGTTGTAAAACTGTCCCTGTCTCAGGCTTTTTGCTGCAGGAGGAAACCATCATAGCCAAAATCAATAAAGTTATGGACAAATAACGTCTTCCATTCATTCAATCAACCTCTGCTGCACTTATCTTATGTTTATTATACCTCAGTCCTCCTGAAAGGAAAATCCCTCAAGGAGTTGGGTTATCTCATCTCTGTAGTGTATATCCAGAATATGCATGGCGCGGGTCATGGCAACATACAGAAGCTTGGCATCCATGTCACTCTCATGGTATTTATCCTTTGAGGCATCTGCAATGATGACGGCATCAAACTCCAGACCCTTGGACAGATGGGCCGGAACGACCATAATACCGCCTTTGTATTCCCCTTCTGCGCCTGTTATAAGATTTATACCGGCTATTTTGCGCTTTAAACTATAGTGTAATATTTCACATTCCTCTGAGGTCTTGCCGATGACGGCGATAAGACGCATTCCACGTGACAGTAGCTCCTGGATCCTGTCGGCTATTATATCCGGAGTCTTTGTAGGATCAATATCCCTGATCAGCCTGACAGGCTCGCCATGGCGGATGACAGGCTTGGCCTGTGGCACGCCTAGTATGGCCATTTTAGCCGAGATATGGTTAGCTCCGTCCATGATCTCCACAGTGGTACGATAGCTTTGCTCCAGAGTCAGAATTTGGCTTCGTCTGTCGTAGAAGACCCCCTCGGCCAGCTCATCCCAGCTTTTCAAGGAACGATAGGAGTGTATGCCCTGACAGAGGTCTCCCAAAATGGTAAAGGAGCTGTCCTTGATGATATTTTTAATGACAAACACCTGAAACGCGCTGAAATCCTGGGCCTCATCGATAACGATGTGCCGCACAGGTATCTTCTCATCAATGCCGTGTATCCGGTATTTAATATAAATAATGGGCGCAAGATCTTCAATTTCTATTTTGTTGGACTTCAGCACCTGCTGGCTCCAATCTGCCACAAAGGCTTCCACCTCATCCTGAGCTGTATCCCGCAAATAGAGGATAAAATCCTTGTAATGATCAAAGGCCTGCTTTTTCAGTATCCCCGCCAGATAGTCATTAACTGCTTTTTTCACTTCCCTTTCCAGGGCTTTGAGTCTGAAATCCCTTTTGGTGAAGCAGTCGGCGATTTTGGCCTGTCTCTCAGGGGTGTCCTCTTCCTGAGACTTAATGCGGGCGACTTCATCAACCAGCTCCTTTTCAATCTTGGCTGCAATAAGGGTTTTTTTCTTAGAGGCCATGTAGGTCATATGCTTTTTAAGCTCCTCAAGCCTGTTTTTCACAGGCAGGCGCTTATATTCTTTCAAGAAAAGGGACTGAAGCTCAGTACGCCGCATGACGATTTCCTGATAGATGGTGAAATCCTCACTTGGCAGCATGGAGGCCTCCACGGCATCAAGGAACCTGTCCAGCAGGGCTTTAAAGCGCATGGAGCATTTCAGGCTGGAGGCCTCCATCAAGCGACCGGCCTTCTCCTGTTCCTTTCCTGATGCCAGAAGCTGCAGCTTTTCGTTGGGATCCCGGAATTTAAACCGCTTCCCGATAAGATCCATGGCAAAGTTCTCGAAGGTGGTCTGGCGTACCCTGTCCACACCCAGCTCGGGAAGGATTTCTGAGATGTAATTGAGAAACAGCGTGTTGGGGGCAATGATCATGAAGCTCTCTGGGTTGAAGCTTTTCTCGTGGGTATACACCAGGTATGCAATTCTGTGGAGGGCAATGGTGGTTTTTCCGCTGCCTGCAGCGCCCTGCACAATGAGGGGAGTCCACATATCGGATCGGATAATTCTGTTTTGCTCGGCCTGGATGGTTGAAACAATGTCCTTGAGGCGGTTGTCGGCATTGGCTCCCAGATAGGATTGAAGAAACTCATCATTGGTGGTGATATCAATATCGAATACGTCTTGGAGCCGGCCGTTTTCAATGGAAAACTGCCTTTTCAGCATGAGCTCTCCAGTGACATCACCCTTGGGACACAGATAATGAGCCGCACCCAGCCGCTCCTCATAATAGAGGCTTGCCACCGGTGCGCGCCAGTCGATGATCACCGGCTTCATGTCCTCATCCCTGATAAGGCACATCTTGCCGATGTAGAGCACCTCTTTCTCCTTAGCACCATCCTCCTTAAAATCAATCCGGGCAAAATAGGGTTTTTTCCGGGCCTCCAGCAAATTTCTGATTTTGAGGGTAAATGCACCTTGAAGGAGTTTGTTTGTGGAAAGGTCGACATAGTCAAGACTGGAATCCGAGCTGCCTGTTCTTAATAGCCGATCTACTTCCTTATCGATTTTCTCTTTTCTTTCCAGAGATTCATTGAGATTTTTTTCAACGAGATCAAGGGTGTAAATGAGATTTTCCTGTTCGCTTAGATAGACAGGGTCGTTTCTGACAGCCATAAAACTCCCTCCTCACGGCTTTTCTGGACCTTTAAGTGCAAGTCGTCAACAGGTTTTTGAGCAGAAAACTTTCTTATTTTATAACAACGCGTCCGTGAGTGTCAAGGGGAATTAAAATTACTTTTCTATTTACACATATCGATCCTCCATTTCGTACCCTCAGAAAGCTAATGTGAAAACTAAATTAACAAATAAACATTTGATTACTTGATTTCTAGATGACAGGCGATAAAAATGAACATGTTTAGTAACCGAGTTTATCTTCATTATAATGTATTTTTGTACTAAATGAAATTCAATGCGAGATATCGACGGCGGTCGGGTGAATGCCCGGCACCACCTGTGATATAATACATGAGGACTTTTGTCCAAAATACAGGATCGATGAGAGGTAAGCATGGATCGTACATTAGTCGACAGAATCAACGAACTTGCCAGAAAAGCCAAAACCGTTGGTTTGACTGAGGCAGAAAAGGCTGAGCAGATAAAGCTTCGGCAGGAATACATCAGGGAGTTCAGAAAGGGCATGGAGATGACGTTGGATTCAATTGTCATTCAAGATGAAGCGGGCAATCAAACCAAGATAAAGAAGAATCCTGAAGGGTCCGGCAATCAGACAATACAGTAAGCGGATCCAAACGGCAGCCCAAAAGCATAATAGACTTAAAACCCAACAAGTCATAGGAAAATCCAAATCGCTCAACAGGCAGACATGCCTGTTGATATTATTATTATGAAATAACAAGGACTAGCCAATATCCGGACGACTGGGTTCTTGTTATATGGATTAAGCTTAACGGCCTATGCTCATCCATCTATTGCCAAAGGGGTTGTCTCATCTTATACTGAATTTAAGGTTTAAAAATGTACGGGAGGCGTAATATATGAAGGAGCATATCAGCTGTGAGGATCTCTTAAGCCTCAGTGAGTCTCAGAAGCAGAATCTTCGTTACTTATGGGTGCCCGAGAAGAATGATCTTGCCATGGCTTCCATTTGCACCAATGTGGAAACCGACGAATATGAGCACATTGAGTTTGTGATAGGAGAGGTAATTGTAGATGAGCGTCATCACAGCGTAACCCTCAGGCGCTATAAGCTTTTAAATGATAAGGTTCTTGAGGAGAATCAGGAGCTTCCCGAGAGCGATGAGTTCTTTGAGGATGATGAAGGTTTTGAGCTTCAATACATAGAACCCGATCAATATTTCAGCAAAGAGGATTGCCTTCCCTTGATGAGCGTCGGCCAGATGATTCAATTTTTGAGGAAGAACAAGTACAATCAGTCGGGCTTCAGACTGGTGATTCCCTCAGCCGGAAATAAGCTCTTTGTGGATGAGATGGCATACACCCTAGAGGACAGCTATGGCGAAGCCTACAAAGAAGAGGAATTGGTGAATTGCCTGTGGGAGGCTGTTAAATCGGTTCTGTAGCTTTAATGAGATCAGTCAGGCCGAACCATACGGAAATGAGATAGAGTAAAAGAAGGTGCTATATGAAAAAATCACCCAAAGAATCTCAAGTTGAGATGAACGAGCTGGTTCTCCCCAATGATACCAACCTGTTGGGAAACCTCCTGGGTGGAACACTGCTCCATTGGATCGATATTGTCGGGGCTATGGCTGCTCAGCGGCATGCCAACAGCATTGTCGCCACCGTGGCAATAGATTGTGTGGACTTCAAGCATCCCGTAAAGGTGGGGCAGATCGTCAACCTGAGGGCCAGAGTCACCTGGGTTGGGAGAACCTCCATGGAAGTGGCCGTGGAGGTGTTTGCCGAGGATTATCTTACCGGAGAACGCAAAGCCACCAACAAGGCTTATCTGGCCTTCGTTGCTGTAGACTCTCAGGGTAAGCCCCGGGAGGTGCCGGGTCTCATCATCGAAACCGAAGAGGAACGGCTTGAATGCGAGGCTGCCGAAAAGCGGCGGGCCGAGAGATTGAAGAAAAGCAAGTCCTATTAAGGGGATGCATGATGTCACAAAGAGAACGCTACACAAAGCGGCTTGAGGATTTTACTGCCCAGGCAGGTGAGTATAAAAAGCAGTCCAACCGCATAAGTACCCTGCGCCTGCTTACCTTTTTGGGCGGAGGTGTATTGGCATGGCTATGCTTCAGCAGGGTTTCAGCCATTTTGGGCTGGGTTGTGACAGGGGTGTCTTTGGCCCTGTTTATTTTTCTTGTCATTAGGCATACCGCTGTCAAACAGCTGCTGGAGCGGGCAGAATGCAAAGCCCGCATCAATGGTGAATACCTTGATCGCTTAAGCGGAGAGTGGAAGGCGTTTAAGGACAACGGCCAGGAACTGGTGGACCCGGAACATCCCTTCACCGGTGATTTGGACATTTTTGGCGAAAAATCCCTGTTTCAATATCTGAATGTAACAAGAACCTATTACGGGCGTCAAAGGCTGAGTCAGCTTCTGAGCAATCCCGCCCGAGACCCGGAGGTCATTAAAAAGCAACAGGGCATCGTCAAGGATATGGTGAACAGGGTAGATTTCAGCCAGGAGCTTCAATGTGAGAGCAAGCTTAACAGCAAGATCGGCGGCAATCCGGAGACCCTCATTGCTGCCTCGGAGAATGACGCAAAGCGCTTCAAGCAAAGATGGACCGAGAATATCTTTTACATCATTCCCGCCCTCACGCTTTTGTCCATCGCATTCGCAGGCCGGATAGCCATTATCCCTGATTTCATGCCTGTTCTGCTGATAATCATCCAGCTCATAGTCTTCGCCCTGGGTTATCGCAAAAACAGTGAAATCTTAATCAATGTGGGCAAATTCAAAAACGATATCATGGTTTACAGCCGTATGATCGGCATCATCGAGGCTGAGGATTTTTCTGATGCTTCTTTGAAGGCCCTTCAGGCGCGTTTTGGTTCAGGGAATAACAATGCCTCAAAAAGGCTTAAAAAACTTGAGGGCATATCCGAAGCGGCAGATACCCGCTTCAGCCCGCTGCTTCATTTCCTTCTCAATCTGTTCCTGCTCTGGGACTATCATTGCATCTTCGCCTTTGAGGAATGGAAAAGAAAGAACGGCAAGGCCATAAGAGGCTGGCTGGAAACCATCGGTGAGATCGAGGCCTTCCTGAGTCTGGCGGTTTTAGGAGAGCTTCATCCCGATTGGTGTTATCCCACCGTTACCGACCGACAGCCCACCTTCCGCGCTGTCGCCCTCGGGCATCCCCTGCTTCCTGACGGCACGAGGGTCTGCAATGATGTAGATATCCGGGATCAGCTCTGTGTCATCACCGGCTCCAATATGTCGGGTAAGACCACCCTTTTGAGAACCATCGGCATCAACCTTGTTCTGGCCTATACCGGGGCACCGGTTTGTGCCAAAACGCTGGACTGCTCCATGATGGCCATACTCACCTCCATGCGCATCAATGATGACTTAAGCAGCGGTATTTCCACATTCTATGCCGAGCTTCTGAGGATAAAAATGATCATTGACTTTGCCAAGAAACGGGAAAATATGATATTCCTCATCGATGAGCTTTTCAGGGGCACCAACTCCAAGGACCGCATTACAGGCGCCATACATGTACTGAAGGCCTTGAACAGGGATTGGATCATCGGTCTTATTTCCACCCATGATTTTGAGCTCTGTGCCCTGGAAAACGAGAGTAGGGATCGGATAAAGAACTATCATTTCAACGAGAGCTACTCCCAAAACCAAATCCATTTTGATTACAAGCTGAAGTCGGGGCGCTCCACCACCACCAATGCTCGATATCTCATGAAGATGGTGGGTATCGATATCGACGCCGGGTGATCATTAGCCAAAGGGCGTTACTCGTTACCATTATCCTGTTAAGAGAAGACATATGCAATGAAAGTGGCATTTTGCCTGTAAGAAGCGAACTACAACTGTTCCAGCTCATCAGGGATATACTGCATATAGAACGTCGCACTATTCGAGGATATAATCAGGGGATACTTTTTAGTATGGCTATAGGATAATCCGACCAGCTTACCCAGGTTCGTGTTATCATATAGCCTATCCACACCGAGCGAAGATAGCCAGAACTTTACTCATAACTACCAAGAGTATCTTAAGATATTCCCAACGAATCTTATATTATCATGCATTACATAAAAAATGAGCCATCTGCCGAACATTATACGCAAATATTTCCACCAGATTGTAAAAAATGTAACAACTGCGGCCTAAAATGCAACAAACGCGGTAATTGAGCCGCGCTTAATAAGAAATTCTATTCCTAATGCCGTTCGCATTTTAAATCCATTTACCGCCGCATAAAAAAGGGCTTCCTCAATGTGATTATTAATGAGGAAACCCCTTATATAAACATTATTCTATTATTTCATATCAGTCGCTTTGCCTATCTCATCCGCACTTGGAGTAGCCGCAGCTTCTGCAGACCATGCAGCCGCCTTCATGCTCCACCACGCTGCCGCATTCGGGGCAGGTGCCGGACTTTGACTCCTTGGTGTTGATATCAAAATTACGGGCGGTAGGCCTTTGCAGGGTAACCGGTGCGGCCTGGGATACGGAGTGGTAAACATCGCCCTGGCCGTTGCGGTGCTGAATAACCTTCTCAATGAGCCTGCCGATAGCATCGGGACAGGACAGCACCTTAAGCCCCTTCTGGCGAATAGTGGACGGGCAGCGGATACCCTTCAGCTGTTCTACAATAGCCTTTTCATCCACACCGGCACGGAGAGCTATGGAAACCAGACGGCTTGTTGCCTCAGACTGGGACGGGCATCCTCCGGCGCGGCCTGTGTTGGTGAAGACCTCACAAATGCCGTTTTCATCATAATTAACAGTGACATAGAGGTTGCCGCATCCGATGCGAACCTTCTCGGTGAAGCCGGTGGTGATCTCAGGGCGCGGCCTGGGAAGAATATGGCTGCGTACTGCTTCATTTGAACATTCCTCACAAGTGCCGCCGGAAGATAAAGGACAGGTTTCAGGAGCAGAATCCGCCTCAGAAGCCGGTGCTTCGTTTTCCTTGCCCTTCACGCTGCCGATGTTAAGCACCTGTAAATCACGGCTGCCGTCGCGGTAGATGGTAACACCCTTGCATCCGGTGCGATAGGCCTGTATAAAGACCTCGGCTACATCATCAATGGTAGCTTCGTTTCTCAAGTTAACGGTTTTGGACACCGCATTGTCGGTGTGGCGCTGGAAAGCAGCCTGCATACGGACATGACATTCGGGAGAGATGTCATGGGATGTCACAAAGAGCTCGCGGAGATCCTCGGGAATCTCTTCCATACCATGGAGTGTGCCCTTCTGGGCAATGATTCTCATAAGTGCGTCG
>Ga0116192_1001818_pt1 | contig 14675 bp, 12 predicted proteins | sample AD_UKC113_MetaG_FD_89876 | JGI IMG/M metagenome (GOLD analysis project Ga0116192, IMG submission 89876) | Active sludge microbial communities of municipal wastewater-treating anaerobic digesters from Hong Kong - AD_UKC113_MetaG | ecosystem: Engineered > Bioreactor > Anaerobic > Digestate... | reverse complement strand
CTATGACCAAACGCCTTTACTTCTGAATATAGGCCCGGAGATTCTCACCTTAACTATCAAATGGTCGGTTATTCTCCCTGTCGCTTTGGTTTGCGTTCCGACTATGCTGTGTATTGCCAATATCATGTTGGCCAACAACATCTGCGATGTAGAGGACGACATCGAGAACAAGCGCTTTACACTCCCCATCATGATTGGACGTCCGAAGGCTTTGCTTCTGTATGACGCCCTCTATCTTCTGTGCCTTCTGGACATCATCCTATGCGTGGTGTTGGGATACCTCCCGCTCCTGTCGTTGATCACCCTGGTGTCCTTTATTAAGGTGGCACAAAACCTGAAGGCCTTCCATAGGCTGCAGACCAAAAAGGACACCTTTGCGCTGGCGGTGATGAATCTGGTTCTCATAGCAGCACCCTTGATCGTCAGTATCTTGATTTCGTATCTCCTGAAAATATAGGCCCGTGATATTGCCACGATATAAGACTCTCAAGGCATGAAAAAACCCTGTTTTACTAGATTGTCCTTACAAAACAGGGTTCTTAATATCGATTATATCATGAGAAATGGCTGTGGATCATGATCAAATCGGATTTGGTTATGTGCAATACGAAAATCAGCTGTGCCCCATCTTTTCCTGCTCTGCCTCAAAAATCTTCTTGAGCGTGAGCGCATCGTCGGCCATGGTGTCCCGGGATTCGCAGATGATGACAGGCTCAATACCCAGCTCCAGAATAGCCTGGGCAAGGGGCTGGAATTCGGGCCCATACTGGGTGTCGCTATAGCGCCAGTGCTTTTTTTCTCCGCCCTTGCCGAACTCAATTCGGCTGAAGTGCATATGCACCTTTCGCATTCTCTCAGTGCCCAGCTCCTGACCCACATATCGCAATGTATCGGCAAAATGCTGGGTTTCAAGCATACCGCCGTTGGTGAGGGCATGCATGTGACCGAAATCAATACAGGGGATGAGGCGTTTATCCAAGCTGCATAGCTCCACCACCTCAAAGATGTTGCCTAATTGGTTGCTCTTCCCCAGCACCTCCGGACAGATGGTGACGCTGGACAACAGATCCCCGGCCTGCTTCAGCGCATTTAACAGGGTATCCTTGGCCATCTCCAAAGCGGTTTCCCGGCTCACACCTGAGACATAACCTGGGTGCACGACGATGCGGGTGGCCCCCATCACATGAGCAATATGGAGGGTGTCCAGGATATACTGAATGGAGCGCTCGCGCTTATCCCTTTCTGTGCTTGACAGGTTGATATAGTAGGGTGCATGAATGCTTAAGCGGATATTGCTCTCCCTGCACCTCTCACCAATCTCCCTGGCCGTGTCATCCTTAAGGTTAACGCCCTTATTGCATTGATACTCGTAGGCGTTGAGCCCCATGTCATTAAGCCATTTGGGCATCTGCCATGAATGCTTGTAACCTTGTTCATAAAAGCTGTCTGAATTTCCTGCAGGCCCAAACCAAATCATATCAAATCTCCGTATTATCTAGATAAAGCCCTGTGGCTCTCCTTCAGCTGCTCTCTGATCTTGATCTTCTGCGGACACTTTGTTTCGCAAACACCGCAATCAACGCAGGCATCGGCTTGCTTTCCGGGTGGTGCCCAATTGTATTTGCCGATATTATTGTACCCGCCTTTGGCGTAATCCTCTATCTTATAGATCTTGTAATAGTTCATCATCTTGAAGATTTCAGGGATATTGACACCCTTGGGGCAGGGAACGCAGTAGGCGCATCCGGTGCAATAGAGCTCGGAAAGCCTCTTATTCTCAGCCATCAGGTCATTGACTGCCTGTACTTCTTCAGCGCTTAAGGGCTCGCCGTTCAAGGATATTTCACAATTCTCCTCCACCATCTTCAGATTCTCCATGCCCGAAAGCGCACAATTGATGTTGGAATTGGCAAAAACAAAGCGGAAGGCCATCTCAACACTGCTCTTGACCTTCAGACCTAATTGCTGGGCTATTTCCTTAGGAAGTCCTGAGACTCTTCCACCGCCTAAAGGACCCATAACCACGGTACCCAGGCCCTTGGCCTTTGCATAGGCAATAGCCTCTTCATTGCTTCTGTCTATGGCGCTGTACTGGCAAAGCACCGATTCAAAGCATCCCATATCGATGAGCTTGATCATATTCTCAGGCTTATCATGGCAGGAGAAGGAGATATGCTTGATCAGTCCTTCTTCCTTGGCTTGCTGTGCCTCTTTCAGCCAATTGGCATTCTTGTCTATGGAAAGGAAGCTCTCATAACGTATTCCATGGAAATGATAGAAATCAATATAGTCCATATCCAGCTTCTTAAGCTGTTCTTCGAGAATGCGCCTGTAGTCTCCAGGCTTTTTGATCAGATGGCTGGGGCTTTTGGATGAGACCAAAATGTCCTTTCTGAAGGACTTGACAGCCCTGCCCACGGCAATCTCGCTCTGGCCATCGTTATATAAATAAGCTGTGTCGAAGTAGTTGATGCCCAGCTCATAACCTCTTTTCAGCATTTGGTCGACCTTGTCCTGATCCACTGTGTTCTTCCCGTCGATAGTAACCATGGGAAGCCTCATACAACCAAATCCCAATGCTGAAATTTTAACGCCTGTTTGTCCAAAATCATTGTATCTCACGAAGATTCCCCCCTTTAGATTGTATAGCTATTTTACCATCTTTCCCTCATCCGGTCACCATCCATTATCTTAACCATGCTTATCAAAATATTATGCCTGCATGGCTATGGTTGTTCCTGGCTTCATTTTCTGGCAAGCCGCTGTGACCTGTGTTAGAATAACTAGACGTAGACAGTTGGAACGAGATGGAGGATAACACAATGGTCGATTTCAAACCAATCTATACCCGATTAATAGACCACTACGGTCCTCAGGGATGGTGGCCACTGATTGACAGGTCATCGGAACCCCTGAGGTGTTCCTATCTTCCCGAGTATTCCACAATGCACCTCAACAGCGCTCAGCGCTTTGAGATATGTGTCGGTGCTATCCTCACCCAAAATACCAATTGGTCCAATGCAGAAAAGGCTCTTGTCAACCTTTTGGAAGCACAGGTCTTGGATTCCCAAGCTTTAAGCGAGATGTCAGTTGAAGCCATAGCCAGGCTTATACAGCCCAGCGGCTATTATAATCAAAAAGCAAGAAAGCTCAAGATCTTCTCCCAATTCTTTCTAAAGAATCCTCCCGCAGACCGTGAGCTATTCCTCTCTCTGTGGGGCCTAGGCCCCGAAACCGTGGACGATATGCTGTTATATACCTACAACCAGCCGATATTTGTGGTTGACCTCTACACCAAAAGGCTCTTTTCCAGACTGGGCTTCGTAAGCGAAAGCATCTCTTACCATGATCTTCAGTCCCTTATCACAAAGGGCCTTCCCAAGGACATCTTGATTTACAAGGAATTTCATGCACTGATCGTTAAAAATGCGAAGGTTCATTGCAGCAAGAAGCCTTCCTGTATGGGATGCCCGCTGGAGTCCCTCTGTCCGGCCTCCAAAGGTTTCGATGCATAACCTCGCCTTCGTCTTAACCGCCGGGTTGAGAAGGCAACAAGGAGCTCATGGCTGATGTGAAAGCATCGATAAAACATCATGAAAGACAACTGGATCCATTACGCCGGCCGAATGGCTTAAGGCAGCTGAATCACCTTGTTGCGTTTGGATTCCCGATAGAGCACGAATTTGTTCCCCAGAACCTGAACAACATCAGCACCGACCTGCTGCGCAATCTCCTCTGCAGCTTCTCTCGCAGTTATCATGGCAGTCTTGAGCACATTGGCCTTAATGAGCTCTCTGGCTTCCAAAGCCTCATCAAACTGGCGGATAGAGTTCTCTTCCAGACCGTTCTTCCCTACCTGGAATATCGGCGGCACTGTATTGGCAAGACTTCTTAAATAGCTTCTTTGCTTTCCTGTTAACATAAATTCTCCTTATAATTATCTATGAGGACGCTAAGTAAGCATCGCCACCTCACTCATGGAACATAATCAAATTCCACATCGCCAACCCGCACGGTATCCCCGTCTTCTACACCCTTAGCCACGAGGGCATCAATGACGCCCATGTTCTTAATGGCGCGCTGGAAGTACTGCAGGGATTCCCTGTCGTCGAAATTAACCTTGCCCAGCAGCCTGTTGATGGCAGGTCCCTCCACCACATAGACCTCGTTTTCTCTTCTTACGATAAAGTCGGGTTCGTCGGTTTCAGATTGGGCGATGACCTCTCTGTGGGCCGGGTCGAACAGAATCACCTCGGGAAGCTCCTTCAAGGTCTCGTAGGTATAGCGGATGAGCTCCTTCACACCCTGATTGGCAGCGGCAGAAATCTCAAACACCTTCAGGCCTCTTGAAGTCATTTCCTTTTTGAAGCGATCCAGTCTTTCAGGGTCAGAAAGCGCGTCAATCTTGTTGGCCACCACGATCTGAGGCCTTTTAGCCAGCTCAGGATTATACAGCTCAAGCTCCCTGTTGATCACATCAAAGTCCTCTATGGCATCCCTTCCGTCTGTCTCGGCGATATCCACCACATGCAGCAGCAGCTTGGTGCGCTCCACGTGACGCAGAAAATTATGCCCAAGGCCTACACCCTCATGAGCTCCCTCGATGAGTCCGGGAATGTCTGCCATAACGAAGCTTTCTCCGGGGCCGACCGATACCACGCCGAGGTTTGGGGTGATGGTGGTGAAATGATAATTGGCAATCTTAGGCTTAGCCGCCGAAACCACCGATAGAAGCGTTGACTTGCCCACATTGGGGAATCCCAAGAGTCCCACGTCGGCAATCATCTTCAGCTCAAGAATTACGGTGCGCTCTTCGCCCGGTGTGCCGTTTCTGGCAAAGTTGGGTATCTGACGGGTGGGTGTGGCAAAATGCTGATTGCCCCAGCCGCCTTTCCCGCCTCTCACGATAATCTCTTCCTGACCCTCTTTGGACAAGTCGGCCAGAATGACGCCAGTTTCCTTGTCCTTGACGATGGTGCCAAGGGGAACCTTGACCACCAGGTTCTCTCCGTATTTACCGCTGCAATTGCGGTTTCCACCCTTTTCTCCGCTGGGAGCGATATATTTGCGCTTATAGCGGAAATCCACAAGGGTTCTGAGCCCCATATCCACCTTGAAGATGATATGGCCTCCGTCGCCGCCGTCTCCACCGTCCGGCCCGCCGTTTGCCACATACTTCTCACGATGGAAGGAAACGATACCGTCCCCGCCGTCTCCGGCTTTTAAATAAACCTCCGCCACATCGATAAACATGTTCATGGTTAATCCTCCCCAAGCCCGGTTAACAATCGCTCTGTTAGTAGTCTGCTCCGGTCCCGGCCTTCATACATCCAAAATAAAATAAATCCATGGCCCTCAATAGGGCAGCCAGCCCTTCCCATACAATAAGAAAAGGGACGAAAGCCTCGTCCCCTTGCCTTGCATAGTATGCCCTGTTGTTAAGCGGTATAAACGCTTACTTTCTTTCTGGTTTTGTCAAGCCTTTCAAACTTAACCCTACCGTCTGTGAGAGCAAAAAGTGTATCATCACTACCAATACCGACATTGGTTCCGGGATGGATCTTGGTGCCTCTCTGCCTAACTAAGATATTTCCTGCCAAAACATACTGACCGTCGCCACGCTTAACGCCAAGTCTCTTGGATTCGCTGTCACGGCCGTTCTTTGTGCTACCTACGCCCTTCTTGTGAGCGAACAACTGCAGATTTATTCTTACCATTGGCTACACCTCCTTCAATACTACTCGTATATGCCTTGGATATTGTCTTGCAATCTGCTTTAATCCGATTTCCAATGTGTCAAGGATTACCTGGGCCTTAGCCATTTCTTCTCCTGTCAGGCTTTTTGGTAGAAGCATTTTCAAATTTCCGTCTGATTCTTCATATTCCTTTACCCCGCACAGCTCCTCAAGAGCACCTACAGCGGTGAAGGCCACAGCCGATATGGCCGCGCAAATCAGATCGTAAACTGCTGTTCTTCTTTCCTGAGCGTGACCTGAGATGAAAAATCCTTGCCCTGTACCGTCTTTTGAACGGTAGATTTCAGCCGTTGTCATACCAATTAAGCATTGATCTTTTCGATCTGAACCTTGGTGTATGGCTGCCTGTGACCCTGCTTTTTACGTTCATGCTTCTTGGCCTTGTACTTGAAGACGATGATCTTCTTGCCTTTGCCCTCGCCCAGAACCTTAGCAGATACACTCACACCGTTAAGCACCGGATTGCCTGTGCTTAAGCTGCCATCCTTTGAAATAGCAAGCACCTTGTCGAACGCGTAATTCGAACCCTCTGCAGCAGAGAGCTTCTCGATAAAGAGAATATCTCCTTCCTGCACCTTGTACTGCTTGCCGCCTGTCTCAATGACTGCGTACATTCTTCGCACCTCCTCCTACCAATCTCGCCTATGAGGAACAGCTTGTTTCATCTGATTTTAATCCCTTTTTCGCGCGGTTGCCGTTATATTTTATCACGCCTCATTTTCATTGTCAAATGTTTTAAATGCTCGTATGCGCTGCTTTCCGCTTATGTAAGGGCTGGTGAAGGTCCTCGCTATGAATATGATCCCCCTCACCACCCAATCCATGCACCAGAAGACCCATATGCCGAAAAGTCCCCAGGAGGTTTGATATACGGCGAACCATGCACCCAGAACGCGGACAAACCACATGCTGAGGATGGATCCGATGGTCACGAAAACCGCATCTCCTGTACTTCTGATGCAGGCTGGCAGGATGAATGCCACCGGCCAGGTGAGCGGCAGGAGAACCAAAACCATGTACATGATGGAGGTAGCGATGGCCTTGACATCAGCAGCAGGCTTATACAAATCCACGATGAAGGGAAGGAGAGGTGCCATGAGAAGCGACATGGCGGTCAGAAGCACCATGGCGTAGATCACAAGGGTACGCATGATCTTCCTCAGATCCTTGCCGAAGATGCCTGTACCCACGGCCTGGCCAATGATAGTCACGGCAACAACCGAAATGGCGTTGCCCGGGATGTTGACAAAACCGTTTACAGAAGCCGCAACCCCGTTGGCAGCCAGGGAAACCGTTCCCAGGGCTGTCACATAGGTTTGCACCAGCAGCTTTCCACCGTTGAAGATCAAGCCGTCGATACAGGCCGGCAGGCCTATTTGAATCACGGGCATCAAAACGCCTCGATTCAGCTTGAGGGCGACCTTCTTAAGCCTTACACCGTTATCGTTCCTGATCAGAATCTTAAGGAGCAAATATGCCGAAACAATTCTGGAGAACAGAAGGGCGATGCCCGCTCCCGAGACACCCCATCCCAAAACATAGATGCACAGGGCACCCACGACCGCATTGACGATATTGGAGATAATGGATGCCCGCATAGGTGACCGGGTGTTTCCGCTGGCCCTTAAAATCCCCGCTGCCATGGAGAAGATGGCCAGGAAGGGGTAGGATATGGATGAGTAATTCAGGTAGATGCCGGTGTAGGCCTTCACCGCCGGCTCAGCCTCGGCAAAAAGCAGATTGACGATCTGAGGCCCGAAGATAATGAACAAGGCACCGGAAATGGCGGCTGTTCCCACACAGGCCGTCATGGATTGGCTTGCGGTATCATTGGCACCATTAAAGTCCTTTGCCCCTACCCGTTGAGCCACCACCACTGTGGCACCTGTGGCAAAAGCGATAAACAGGTTCATGATCACATAATTCAGGGAGTCGACAATGCTGACGGCAGAAATAGCAGTTTCACCCACACCGCTAACCATCATGGTATTCACCATACCGATGGTGGTGGCAAGTATCTGTTCAATTAAGACAGGCCAAAAAAGCCTGAGAAAGTCCTTTTTTTTGATCAAAAAGAAAAACCTCAAATCTCATCTATGTATGTGAACTATTATACCCCCTCGGACAGGCTTCCTACCATGGAAGTTATTTTAATTGGTCTGACAATAACGCCCGGGCAGATGCGGCTATGCTTTCATGTGGTTTGCATGACTTTTTAAGCCGAATCCTTTATGGACATTACTCGCGATATTCATTATAATAAAGTGGATTCAAAATAAAGGCATTAAAACCATTTACATATCTTTATGAGGGGTTTGATGCATCAATTCTTTTTACAGGAGAGGGAAGTTTCATGAAACGCTATCGGTTTCGCAATGAGCGCATCTACAGAAGAAGAAGACTCTTTCTCGTCCTTTTTCTTCTTGTCTGTGTTGGACTTTTTATATTTTTCTATCTGAATGGAAATAATACCCCTAATGGGCAAGCCTCAGCCACTCCCAGCATAACCCCTGCTCAAACCCAGGCTGACGGAACCCCTGGCACCGAGGTGAACAACCCTATAACAACGACTGCTGCTCCCACACCAACACCTACACCCACCCCCGAACCAACACCTAAGGGGACTATGACAAGCGATCACGGCTTTCTTCCGGCTATCGGAAGCCTTGAGCCCAGCGGCAAAATGGACGAGCTCAAGACTATGGTGGAGGAGTACTTATCCAAGCAATCCGGGAAATACGGGGTAACCTTTATAGACCTTGCCACCAATGAATCCTTTGGTGTGCAGGATACCGATGAATATATTGCGGCAAGCACCTCAAAGCTTCCCATGAACGTCCTTCTCTACACCAAGATCGAATCCGGCGAGGTCGATCCCGAGATGAAGCTGCAATATCTGAAGGAGGATTTTGAACCCGGTACAGGCATTATTCAGAACACAGCCTACGGCACCGAATATACCGTTAGGGAGACCTCAAGGCTCTCTATCGTCAAGAGCGACAACTGCGGCATTAACATGATCATCCGGCTTTTAGACATCGAGAACATACGCCAGTACATCGTTGACTTAGGCGGTGTGGTATATTATGGCAAGCGCCACAGATCCTGCCCCTACGATATGGCTCTGGTGAGCAGGGAACTGTATCGGCTGTACCTGAGCAACCCCGATGTGTATGGCCAGCTGATATACGATTTGGAGCATACCGATTTTAACGACAAGATCAACGCACAACTCCCGCCCGAGGTGAAGGTAGCCCATAAAATCGGCATCAACACTCGGGTTGAGAATGATGTTGGCATCGTATTTGCATCACATCCCTATGTTTTGTCGGTCATGACCGATGATGTGGATGCGGGAACCGCCAGAAAGCGCATCGCTGAATTGTCCAGGATGATTTATGACTATGTGGAAGGCTATGCCAATGAAGGCAACTAGCCTTATTCGGAGGGAATGACATGTATTACTCATATCGCAGAAAAAGACGTTTGAACAAGGGCAGGTTTTTCACCTTCCTGTTTATTCTGGCCATTGTAGTGGTGGGCGTTCTCACCCTGGTAATGGGCAGATTCCCTTGGGAAAAGGAGAACCTCGAGGCCAGGACCACACCCTCGGCCACACCGGCAGGCGGCGTAACAACCGCAACACCAACCGCCACACCGGAGCCTACACCGTGGCCAACTCCGGAGCCTATGCCCGAGGAAAGCACTGACCCTGCCGTACTCGACACCTCCTGGCAGACGCCCGCCGTATTTACTGGCCCAAATGCCTTTGACGATGCTGCATCTCATATGAAGAGCAAGGATGGTGCCACCATCTCCTACTGGGTTTTTGAGAACAACCAGCCGGTGTCGGAGTATACACCCCGGGATGAGGTCGTCTTCGGCTCTTCTGAGAGCTATACCTCTGTGGAGGGCGTAACTGCCTTCAGAGGCAATCATTATAGAGATTCAGCTTCTTATGGCACGGCAGATATAGTCGCAAAAGAGCTGGAAATCGTATGGAGCCACGATACTGGTGCTATCTCCGGAGAAGGCAGCTACTGGCCCGGAACCGGATGGACCGGCCAACCTCTCCTGGTTCATTGGGATGAGGACATCAAGGCCATGATGAACATCAACGCCGACATGAAAGCCAAGGATCTGGTGGAGGTCATCTATCCCGCTCTTGACGGTAAAATCTACTTCCTGGATCTCGAAACAGGCAAACCTACCCGCGATGTCATCGATGTCGGCTTTACCATGAAGGGTACCGGCATGGTGGATCCCAGAGGCTATCCCCTGTTCTTTACCGGCATGGGTCTTAATGAGAACGGCAACAAGCTCACCGAGTTTAAGTTTATGATGTTCAGCCTCATCGACCAAAAGATGATTTACAAGATCATAGGAAGGGATCCCATGGCCTTCAGAAGCTGGGGCGCCTTTGACTCCTCGGCTATTCTCGATAAAAACACCGATACCCTTTTTGAAGCGGCTGAAAACGGCTTGGTCTACAGGGTCAAGCTGAATACCAAATTCGATAAGGAGGCCGGAAGCATCGACATATCTCCTCAAATCACCAAGTTCCGCTACAAGGATTCTTCAAATCCGGAGCTTGGCATTGAGAACTCTCCGGCCTTCTACAAGAACTACATGTATTTCTGCGACAACGGCGGCACCTTCATGTGCCTTGACATCAACACCATGAAGCCTGTTTGGGTGAACCATGTGGGCGACGACACCGACAGCTCCACGGTGATTGAGGAAACCGATGAAGGCGTTTTCCTCTATACCGCCAACCAGGTAGACAAAAGGAGTCAGGAATCCAAGGCCACCGAGAACTGCAATATTCGCAAGTTTAACGCTCTCACCGGAGAGCTCATCTGGCAGAAGGACTACCCCTGCATCTATAACTTCTATCTCAACGGCGGTTCTCTTGGAACACCGCTTATCGGCAAGAACGACATTGCCGATCTGATCATCTTCCCCATCTGCTTTACCGGTTCCACCTCCGATGGCAAGCTGGTGGCCCTTAACAAAAAAACCGGAGAAGAGGTCTGGGTGAGAAAGCTCAATGCCTACAGCTGGTGTTCACCGGTTGACTTCTTAGGCTCCGACGGCAAAACCTATGGCGTATTTTGCGATTACGCCGGCAACCTGCACCTCTTTGACCCTAAAACCGGAAGGGATCTGGATGTGGTCAGCCTGGGCAAAAACATTGAATCATCTCCGGCGATCTACGGCAATATGATCGTGGTGGGATCCTATAACCAGAAGATTTACGGAATAAGGATAAAGTGAGCCAAGAAACCAACAGGTCCCAATGCAAAGGGAGGAATAATCATGACATCAAGAAGACGCAGAAGAGCAAACAAGGTCATAATCATGGTGGCCTTGTTCTGCATATCGCTTTTGGTATTGGCGGGTTTACTCATCGTTCAGGGCAGATTCCCCCTGGTCGGCATCAATATTCAACCTAATACCACACCGACACCTGGAGGTGCCACCCCTGTGGCCACCATACAACCGGGGAACGCTACTCCTCTTCCTACCCCCGAGCCTACCCCTGAGCCCACACCCGAGCCAACGCCACCTCCGCCAATCACCGATCCTGTTGAACTGCTGCTGGACTGGGAGAATCCTCCATCCTTTGTGAGCAGCTCCAAGCTGGATGACGGCACCAAGGTCAAGAAGTTTTCAGACGGCAGCTCCATTAAGTATCAGGTTCTCCAGAACGGCAAGGTTGTAGACTATGCTCCCGAATATCCCCTGGCCTTTGGGACAGACTCGACTTACGCAGCTCTGGAGGGCGTCACTGCCTTCAGAGGCAACCATTACCGCAACTCCGCCTCCTATGGTACCAGAGAGGTCAAGGAGAAGAAGCTTGAGATCGTATGGACTCATGAGGTCGGCGCCATTTCGGCGGCTAACAGCTACTGGCCCGGCGTAGGCTGGACCGGTCAGCCCCTTCTGGTTCACTGGCCTGAGGAAGTACGCAATATGATGAATATCAAACCAGAATTTAAGAGCAAGGATCTGGTTGAGGTCATCTACCCCATCCTGGACGGAAATATTTACTTCCTGGATCTTGAAACAGGCAAACCCACCCGGGATAAGATCAAAATCGGCTTCCCCATCAAGGGCACCGGTATGGTAGACCCCAGAGGCTATCCCTTATTCTACACGGGTATGGGTATCAATGAAAACAATGGCCATTACACCGATTTCAAGTATAGAGTAATCAACCTCATCGATCAAACCGAGGCCTTTACCTTCCCGGGTAAGGATGCACAGGCCTACAGAACTTGGGGTGCTTTGGATTCCTCGGCTATACTCAACTGGCAGACCGATACCCTCATTGAGCCTGCCGAGAACGGTATGATCTACAAAATCAAGCTGAATACCGATTTTGATCCGGAAGCCGGCACCATAAAGGTAAATCCCGAAATCACCAAGTACCGTTACAAGTCCTCTTATGCTGCTGATCAGGGTATTGAGAACTCTGCCTCCTACTACAGAAATCTCATGTACTTTTGCGATAACGGCGGCACCATTCAGTGCCTGGATATCAACAAGATGGAGCCTGTTTGGATCTTCAACGCTCAGGATGACACCGACAGCACCATTGTGGTGGATGAGACAGAGGACGGCGTTTATCTCTATACTGCCAACGAGATCGACAAGCGGTGTGCGAACACGGGTAAGAAGACCGCGCCCACCAACATCCGCAAGCTCAACGCCCTCACCGGTGAATTAATATGGCAAAAGGACATCACCTGCTACTATCAGTACTACATAAACGGCGGCGTTTTAGGTACTCCCATAGTAGGCAAGGACGATATCAGTGATATCGTCATCTTCCCAGTTTGCTTCACCGGCTCCACCCTGGACGGCAAGCTGGTGGCCCTGAATAAGGAAACCGGTGAAGAGGTCTGGGTGCGCGATCTGAAGGCCTACAGCTGGAGCTCTCCTGTGGATTTCATGAGCTCCGACGGCAAGACCTATGGCATCTTCTGTGATTATGCCGGAGACATGCATCTGTTTGATCCCAAGACCGGAGAAGACCTTGATGTCATCTCCCTTGAGGGCAATATCGAGGGCTCGCCTGCAATCTACGATGATATGATCGTGGTGGGATCCTACGCCAAGAAGATTTTCGGAATTAAGATAAAGTAATGAAAGCCTTTGATTAGATTCGGACATAGTTGACTGTCTTAAAAGTAGCCATGATGTTTAAATCTTCTTGCTGTCCTCGTTCGCAGGAGGTTGTATATGCTTCTGCGGATGCATTTCAGACTTAAACATCATGGCTTATTTACTGTCTATACAACCCGACTCTGCCCGATTTACGATATGTACCGGTTTTAATGTATCTCTCACGATCAAGCTGATCGCTCTTTCAGGAATCTATAGACCTTTACCTTGCCATCAAATTCGGTTGATTCAATACTAAAGCCACACTTTTCAGTATAGAACCTTACATTTTCATCCTTATCTGCAGGGGTAATTAAGGTGAACCTCTCCCAATCATGATAATAGGATAATGCGAATTGAAATGCTTTTGTGCCAATCCCTTTGCCTTGATATTCAGGCAAAACACACAAGCATCCTACCTCATAGGTCTTAGGTTCTGTCTTCTTGCAGGAAATGACGCCGACAGGTTTACCGTCGCAGACAATAATAAACTTTTGGCTACTCAGAATGGACCTTTCCATTTCCTCTTTAGTTTTGCCATATCCAGGGCATTCGCCATACTTAATATAATCGCTGTAAAAAGCCGAATTATAGATACTGATAAGCAATTCGGCATCTTCAATCCTTGCTTCTCTGTATTCCAGATCCATTTAGCCACCTCATTCTTGTTTGAACGCAAAAGACCTGTCAGCGAGCAATAAGCTGAAGCAGGGCACTTATTCTATCGAGCCGTCGTAGGGTTACCGCTTAAGGGCTTCATCGGCCAGAAACAGGCCCAGATACTTGGCCTTTGACCATACCAGGGAATCAAACTTGGTATCATCATGAGGCACATCAGTGCCATTGGAATAGGTCAGCTCAATGCAGAAGGCAGGCCGCTTAAATTCCAGCCGGAACCAGTTCTCATAGCCAGCCCCGTAAACCGAGGGCTTCTCGGACACCGGCATCAGCTCATAACCCGTCAGCTTGCTCATGCGCTTGGCCATGTCCTTAACCCCGGGGATTAAGTCATAAGTTCCACTGTCGGCCCAAAAGATCATATTGCCCTTGGTGTGGAAGGAAGCGGCCAGAATGAAGTCTTCTTCCCTTGTGAGGGCCATCATGGCCTTAATCTCCGGCTCTGAAGCATATGTTGGCCCTTTGTAATTCTCCGAAGCGGGCTTGCCCACATTATCATACTTTTCTTCCCAATGGGCGGGATACTGCCTGTTGAGATCAACCCCATTGATATTGGCCTTCCACTCCCTGTAGGAGGATCGCACCATGGCCATGGCCGCCACAGCCTCCTGGTCAGTAACCGCTTTTAACCCGTTGTTTACCAGATTGACCCCGTCGGGATTGACCATGGGGACGATAGTGATGGTCATTTTATCAAGAATAGCAGCCACATCATAGTTCCCGTAAGCGCTCTTGCTTTCCCATGCCCTGGCGTAGGCCTCGGTCATCCGCATCAGATAAGAGCTGGAGATATACTCTCTGGCATGGTGTGTGCCGCAAAGCAGGATCTTCTTCTCACCCTTTCCCAGCTTGATAAGAAGCAGATCCCTTCCCTCCACCGACTGGCCTATAGAGGAAAGGCTGATGATATCCGGGTAGCGCTCTGCCAGCTTTTTGGCTTCATCCATCATCTGATCCCAGGTATAGCGCACATAGGGGTTAGTGATATAGGCCTCCTGGGGCTGTGCTGTGGGGACAGGGGTTGGCGTGGGCTTTGGTGTGGGTGTGGCTATTGGAGTTGGTGTAGGCTTT
>Ga0116192_1001814_pt1 | contig 14688 bp, 14 predicted proteins | sample AD_UKC113_MetaG_FD_89876 | JGI IMG/M metagenome (GOLD analysis project Ga0116192, IMG submission 89876) | Active sludge microbial communities of municipal wastewater-treating anaerobic digesters from Hong Kong - AD_UKC113_MetaG | ecosystem: Engineered > Bioreactor > Anaerobic > Digestate... | reverse complement strand
GAAGGTGTCCGGCTCAAAGATGATCCGGTTCAGTTCATAGACGCTTATGAGGGCTTCAGGATTGGCGTAGCCCGCAATTTTTTCGGCGGCAGCCAGGCTGTCGGCGGGATCTTCTTTTTTCTCCTCCAGGACCGCCGGAACAACGGCCGGCTCTTTGCTTTTGAACGCCTTCTTCAGATCTAATTCGTTAAAGCTGATAATCAAGGGAATAATCAAGCCGGCTAAAAGAAAAAGCCATTTCCCAGCTTTCTTTTCTTTTCTCCCCCTGTCAATTCTCTTAAAGCCCATAGTCCTTTTAAAATCCTGCACTGCCTTTCCCAATGGAAACGAGATATTTTAAAGATTCTCAAATATTTTATGAAGCCGGGCTTTTGGAAGTTACAGCTTGAAAAACGGGCTGAGAGGGATATGCGGTGTCACATGCCGGTTTTACCCGACATAAGATAACAAAGGCCGTGGAATAGGTTTCAGGGGGAGGAAAACGGCGGGTATGTGGCTGACGCAGTTGTCTGAAAACCTTTCCGGCAATGTTTCCATGGATTCGTTTTTTAGCCTGATATTGATGAAAGTGAGTTATCTATGGTTCTGGGCAATTATTGCCGGCACCATTTTGACGGCTCTCTTACTGGTCGTGACGCTGGCCCATATTGAAGCCGGAACCGGTGCCAGATCGAGGTGGTTGACTTTGACCCTTTGTTCCCTGGCTGTTACGGCCGGGCTGATTGTTTTCAAGCCGAGAGTGGATTTGGCGAAAGCAAATTACCGGCCTGCTTCCCCTTCTTACCAGGAAACCGTGGAAGAACCGGAGGAGAAGGAGCAAAAGGGTATTGCTCCGGGAAGCAGTGGCGGAGGGCGGGAACAGACGGGCAGCGTCCCGGGGAAAGTCCGGAGTGAGCCGGATTTAAAAGGGCCGGATGCGATCCGGGGAACACCGTCGATTCAAGAGCAGCTTGGTCAGTCACTCCAGAAAATGGCGGCGAACGGCAAGTTTGAATACAAAGACCCGGTGCTTGAGGAAATTTTGGAGCTGAAGCGCCGGGCGGAAGAAGAGAGCAAAGAGGCTGATGCTGACGAAAACCCCGCGGCCCAGTCCGGACAACCGGCATCCGGCGAAGAACAGCAGGCCGGCAATGAGCCGGGCGGGCAGCAGGCCCGGGAGGTTGTCAAAGCCAGAGTCCTGGTCTCCCCTCTCAATATCAGGGAAAAGGGAAGTCTGGATGGCAGGATCGTTGGTTCGCTGCGTACCGGCGAAATAGTGGAAGTGATCAATCAGGAGAGCACCGGCGAGTGGGTCCGGATAAGGTTGAAAAACGGGCAGGCGGGGTGGGTCAACAAAAAATATTTGCAATTTGTGTCATAGGGAAATATGCCCGTTTTGTCCCGGCTTGCTTTATTCCGGTCTGTCAAGTGGCATAATAAGTATTTTTACCATATGATAACATGACGGACGCCAATTTTTTCTGCCTGCAAAAACCCGGCAAGGAGGAAGGCAATGAAGCTCAAGGAGTTCGGCAGGATTTTGGGAGAGCTGAAGCTGGTGCTGGCCCTGGTGCCGGTTGTGGCCATGCTTACCAGCGCAGCAATCAGCTATTTTGTGCTGACCCCTGTTTACAAATCGACGACCACGCTTATAGTGCTGAGGGATCAGATGACCCCTTACTCCGAGATAAACATTAACACTTTAATTTTAAACCAAAGGCTGGTAAGGACATACAGCGAACTGGCCAGGAGCCGTTCCGTCGCGGAAGAGGTCATCAACAGCAACGGCCTGCAGTACACCCCGGAAGAACTGGCCTCAAAAATACAGGTGGATCTGGCCGGTGACACCGAGGTGCTCAAAATCACTGCCAGCGACTCCAATCCAGAAATGGCGGCGCTTATTGCCAACGGTGTGGCTCAGGCGCTCTCCGGCAAGGTCCATAAAATTTTGAACGTCAGGAACATACAGGTTCTGGATCAGGCTGTCCCGCCCGCAGTTCCGGTCAGCCCCAAGGTCTTTCTGAATATCATACTTGCCGGTATTCTCGGGTTGGTCGTAACGGTCGCCATCATTTTCGTGCGGGAATATCTGGATGATACCATCAGGAACCCGGATGAAATTGAAGCCCATTTAAAGCTGCCCGTGCTGGGACTGATCCCGGCGGTTGCCATGCAAACCGGCAAAGAAGGAGAGTAAACGTTGAAAAATTATGAATTGATCGCATACAGTCAGCCCCGTTCTTTTATAACGGAGTCCTTCCGTACGTTGAGGGCGAACCTGCAGTTCCTGGGAGTCGGGGATACGTTAAAAACAGTCCTGCTCGCCGGAGGCGGGTTCGGGGAAGGCACGTCCTTTATCACGGCAAACCTCGGTATCGTGTTTGCCCAGATGGGCTGCCGGGTCGTCGTGGTCGACTGCGATCTGCGGAAACCCCAGCAGCACCTGATCTTTAACGTGGATAACCAGTTCGGTTTAACCAGCATTCTGACAGGGTTGAAAGAACACGGCGAGGTTCTGAAAACCCTTCCCGTCGGCGGAGTCAGAGTATTGACGGCGGGGCCGCTGCCCGCCAACCCGACGGAACTGCTGGGTAGCAGGCAGATGGGCCGGCTGATCGCGAATTTAAAGGAGAGCGCGGACGTAATTCTCATGGATGCTCCTCCGATGGCCGTGGTGGCTGATGCCGCCGTCCTGTCCAAAGGGGTGGACGGCGTGCTGATGGTGGTAAGGTCCATGGTGGCCTCCCGCGATTCAGTGATAAAAACCAAGGAACTGTTGGCCAATGCCAGGGCCAGAATCCTGGGGGTAGCTTTGAATTGTGCAAGAATGGGCGAGGTCAGCGAGGATTATTACAATTATTACGCTGAAAGTCCAAAAATCGGGCAGAAAAAAAGGAAGATTGCAGAAGGAACCGAAAAGGCGGCAGGATAGGCAAAAGGATGTCTTAAAGCTTTCAGACCGGAAACGTATGCTGAAAAGTTTTGCTGTGTCCGGGACGCCGGAATTAATACGCTGCGGTGTATGACTGTTTAATCACCGGTCCGATTGAATGGAGGCTTTCGTGCGGACATGAAGTGATGCCGGCCGTCCGGTGCCTAATATGCGGCGGGCGAACTGGAAGGTGGGGTTTTTGGGAGAGGCTTGCGATGTTCCTGTCCAAAAGGCGGGAAAACCGCCCCGGGTAATTCAGGTAACAACTATAGGAATCACATCTTACCGGGCTCTGCTGGCCCAGTGCCGCCGTCTGCGGGAGAGGGGCGTGGAGATCGGGTTTGTTTTCAGCCCTTCGCCTGAGGGGGAAATGTTGCGCCGCCAGGGTTTTTCGGTCAAGGAAATACATATTGACAGAAAGATCAATCCCTGGTCGGACTTAAATTCAATTATCACGATATACCGCTATTTGCGGGCCGTCCGGCCGGACGCAGTCCACACCCACACTTCAAAGGCCGGCGTGGTCGGCAGGCTGGCCGCCAGACTGGCGGGCGTGCCCTGTATTATTCATACCGTGCACGGATTTCCCTTCCACCCGGGTATGCCGGCTATGAAACGGCTGTTCTTCGAGCAGATTGAAAAGTGGATGGCGGGAATTACCGACCTGATCTTGTCCCAAAGCGAGGAAGATATCGCTGCCGCCCGCCGGTTGGGCATCAGACCCCGCGGAGGCGATCTGATCCATATCGGAAACGGAATCGACCTGTCTGAGTTTGATCCGGACAGATACACCCTCAGGCGGAAGCGCGAACTGAAGAAAAGCCTGAACATAGATGAGAATGAACCGGTAGTTTCTTTAATCGGCCGGATTAACCGGGAAAAGGGATACCACGACCTGGTGGAGGCCTTGCAACGGGTGGAGGATATAGCGTGGCAGGCGCTTTTTGTCGGTCCCGATGAAGGTTTTTTGCCGGATTTGGAACACCTGATCGACCGCCGCGGATTGCGCGATCGCATCGAGATACTGGGCAAGCGCAGCGACATCGCCGATTTGCTGGCGGTAACCGATATCTTTGTGCTTCCTTCCTACAGGGAGGGTCTGCCCCGATCTTTGATCGAGGCTCAGGCGATGGCTTTACCGTGCGTGGCCACCAACATCAGGGGATGCAGGGAAGTCGTGGAAGAAGGTGTAACGGGGTTGCTCATTCCGCCGGGTGATGTTGATGCGCTGGCCGGATCGCTGCGCAAACTGCTTCTGGATCCGGAACTTCGCTTTCAGATGGGGCGGGAGGGCAGGCAGCGGATGCAGCGGTATTTCGATGAGGCCGAGGTGGTCCGCAGAGTAATGGAAGTATACGGGGAAGTCCTGAGTGATGAAAAAAATACTTGTCTTAATGAGCAACTTTAACGGAATCGGGGGTGCGGAAACCGCAACTTACAGATTCTTGAGCAAGATTGACAGGAACAGATTCAAGATAGACGTTTGTTTTTTCGGTTTTGAAGATGAATTTGCATTGTCGGTGAAAAGCTTTGTCAACAGTGTTTTCTGTATAGATGTAAAAAAATGCGGTTTGATGGCCGGGTTTATCAAAATTTTGAAGTTGATCAGGGAAGAAAAATACGAGATCCTGCACACCCACCTGGCACTGGCCGATATTTACGGATTGTTTTTAAGTTATCTCACTCCGGTCAAACTGATCAGCACCGAGCACAACCTGTCTGACCGGAGAAAGGTTACGGCGCCGGGAAGGTTTTATTACCGCCTGGCCAGGCGGAAGGTTGACTGTTTCGTGGGAGTTTCCAGCAAGGTCATTGACTGGTTAAGGTCGATGGGTGTTTCTGAAAACAAGCTGGTTTTAATTCCCAATCCCGTTGAGATCGACGAGGAGGGGGAAAAGGTCGTTTCGAGGCGGTTGTTTTTCCGGTCCTGCCATTGGCCCGAAGACTCTGTCATAGTCGGAACCGTGGCCAATCTAAGGCCTGTTAAGGGTTTGCATCACCTGATTGACGGGATAAAAATCCTGGTTGACGGAGGTGTTAACGTCAGGCTGGTAATTATCGGGGACGGTCCGGAGTGGAACAATCTTGAAAACCGGATCAGCAGGAACCGCCTGAACGGCCACGTGAAGATGCTGGGTTTCAGAAAAGATGTGAGGGTTTTGCTGCCCCTTTTTGATCTTTACGTTTCTTCGTCGCTCATGGAGGGTTTCGGCATGTCCATTGTGGAGGCGATGTCCTGCCGGCTGCCCGTGGTATCCACGGAAGTAGGCGGGGTCACCGACTTTTTGAAGCACAAGAAAAACTCGTATCTCGTGAAGCCCGGTGACCCTTGCGCCCTGGCTGAAGGTATCAGCTACCTCATAAATAACAAAAATGAAACCGCAAGGTTGCGCGAGCGGGCTTTCAACGACATAAAACACTACAGGACGGATAACCTGGTGAAGTATATTGAAAAATTGTATGCGGGAGACGTACAGAGTTTCGCAGTTTGAAACGTTTTCACCGGGTACCGGTTTCGCGGGGTTGACGGTCAAACGGGTTCTGCGGCTGATGACAGGCAGGCCGCGACGGGGGTGTGCTTTATGGCCGGAACAGTAATGGATGAAGAACTGAGCCGCGCATATTACCTGATGAACGAGGAACTTTTCAGAAAGGGCGAATGGCACCGCGAACTGGAAAGTTTGAAACTGGATTTCAAGGGCAGGACTGTACTGGATCTTGCCGCCGGCACCGGTCACTGGGAGGAGGTTTTTCTCTCCCTGGGCGCCGGCAAGGTGATCTGGCAGGATCTGTCACAATATTTTTTCAGGAAAGCGGCTGAAAGGATGCAGGGATACAACAACGTCGAATTTTTATTGGGAGACATGACTTTTATCCCGATGGATGACGAGTCGGTTGATTTCGTCATGTGCAGGGACTCTCTTTATCATTCTCCCGATGAAAACAAAACTCTGTCCGAGGTTTACCGGGTGCTTAAAAAAGAAGGACATTTCTACCTTTCTTTCCGCAACTGGCGGAGGATCTTCAGGGAACCTTTCACCTGGAAGTCCCCTTTAAAGCTGCTGGCGCCTCATTTTTATAGAATCACCGGCAAAAAAACAATTCCCACGGTTTTTGTTTTGGAAGCCCCTGTCCTGTCACTCCTTGGAAAATACGGCTTCAGGATCGAAAAAATGAGCCGGGAAGATTCAGTGTCTTCCATCCTTGCAAGCAAATAGGCGGATGTCCGGAAGCGGGTGATGCAGATAAAAAGTAAGAGCCGTCTTATTGCCACACTGCTTTGTTTCCCCTTTGTCGTCCTGCTGGTAATTGCCGCCTGCCCTCCGTGGCCGTTGCTGGCCGCTTTTCTGGCGGCGGGCGACAGGCCGGAGAAGGCCGACGTAATCATAACGCTCGGCGGGGATTCGGAAAGGGAGCTTTATGCGGCCGATCTTTACCTGGCTGGCCTGGCTCCCGGGATAATCATGTCCGGCTGCGGTGCGTCAGCCTGGCAAATGGCGAAGAGAGCCGCCGGAAGAGGGGTCGTGGAAAAGGATATCCTGATCGAGGACAAATCCGAAAACACTTATCAAAACGCTGTTTATACCAGGGAGATCGTGCTTGCTCATAATTTCAGGTCGGCAATTGTTGTAACATCGCCGTACCACATGAGAAGGACGAGACTGGTGTTCGGAAGGGTGTTCAGAAAAACCGGTGTGAAACTGATCTACTGCTCTGCCAGGGATTCCGGTTTCAACGCAGACGGACGGTGCAGAGGCGTAACAGACAGGCAGATAGTCCGCAGAGAGTATGTCAAACTGGTCTACTACTGGTTCAGGTACTGGTAGTAATCTGGATTTTGGAGGCTTTAAAACTTGATCCGGCAATGCGGGGGTGGATGTAATAGCTGGTAATTATTACCTGCTAGATTTGCAGGACGGGGAACAGTGGGTGCGGGAACTGGATCGCATAAGAGGGCTGAACCCGGATCTCCATTACCGGCCTGAATATTGCGGTTTATTCCGGGACAGCGGGGAACCCCGGCTTTTTGTATACCGGGAGGGTAACGTATCCGTCATTTACCCTTTTTTATTGAGGAAAATTGACCCGGTTTCCATGCCCAGGATCAAAACCGGGCAAGACCTCTACGACATTACCAGTCCTTACGGCTACGGCGGGCCGCTGGCGGATGCGGCGGCAGATGAGAATGTATGGGATAATTTTTACGGCTGTTTTTCCGGTTACTGTGAGAAGAACGACATTATAACCGAGTTCATCCGGTTTCATCCCCTTTTGGGAAACCACCGCCGGATGACAAAACACGTGCAGGTTGAAAGGATATCCTCGGTAATATGTGTGGATTTAAACCAGACGGATGAGAAAATATGGGCGGGATACAAGCGCAACAACCGCAAAAACATCAAAAAAGCTTACCGGGAAGGGCTGAAAGTGGTTCTGGAAGAAACGCCCGCACGTTTTGCCGATTTTATTTCGATTTACCGCCATACCATGTGGAGAAACCAAGCTGCGAAATTCTACTTTTTTACGGATGATTTTTTTGACGGCATCCATCAAGCCCTGTCCGGACACTTTTTGTATGCTTATACGCTTTTGGGCGGCAAGGTTGTTTCGGCGGAATTGCTTTTATACAACGATACCTACATTCATTCATACCTGGGAGGCACGCTGGAGCAGTTTTATGAATACCGTCCGAATAATATTTTAAAACATGAGACGATCAAGTGGGCAAAAAACAGGGGAATCAGGTTTTTTTTGCTCGGCGGCGGCCGCAGTGACGGGGACGGCATTTACAGGTACAAACTTTCCTTTGCCAGGGACGGCGTGTTTGATTTTTACGTGGGGAAAAAGGTGCACAATTTCAAGGCAGTTGAAATGCTGGAAAAAATGATGGCGGCAAGAAAGCCGCGGGAAGGCGGACACTATTTTCCCAGCTACCGGAGGTATTAGTATGAGAGAAAAAGACACAAAACAAATGATCAAAAGAGTGTTTGACCTGCTTTGCTCATTACTGATACTCGCCGTCACATGCCCTCTGCTGGCGGCGGTTGCGGCGGCCGTTAAAATCACCTCGCCCGGCGGGGTGTTTTTCAAACAGCAGCGTCTCGGCAAGCACGGAAAAGTATTCTGGATGTACAAGTTTCGCAGCATGGTTTCTAATGCTGTAAATCTGGGGTCGGGGATGTTTGTGGAGGATAATGACCCGCGCATAACGGCAGTCGGCAGGTTTCTCAGGAAGACCAGTATTGACGAACTGCCGCAGTTGATCAATGTGCTTCGCGGGGAGATGAGCCTGGTGGGTCCCCGCCCTGCTCCGCTACATCATCTCGAAAAATACGATGAGAGGCAGAGAAAGAGATTGAGCGTCAGGCCCGGTATTACCGGGTGGGCTCAGGTTAACGGCCGTTTGGTCATTTACTGGCCTGAGCGGATAGAACTGGACCTGTGGTATATTGAAAACCATTCTTTTTGGTTGGACGTAAAAATACTGCTGAAGACGTTTGCCGTAGTCCTGTTCCGCCGCGGCGGAACCGCCAGGTCGGACAGGAAGGAAGCAGACCCGTTTATGAAAATATGAACGAATCTCATTTTAATTTTCACCGGGAGGCAAAGATGAGGCTGAAGGGACGAAGTGTTTTAATAACTGGAGGCGCCGGCTTTCTAGGCTCCCACCTTTGTGAAAAAGCGCTCGCGGAGGGAGCAAAAGTGCGGGTACTCGATATAGACGCTTCCGGCAGGAAAGCGAATCTGAGCGCTGTTATGGGGGAGATCGAACTTGTTGATGCTGATGTGGCCTGCGAGGGGAAAGTGCTGAGGGCTGCAGAGGATGTCGATACCATAGTTCACCTGGCCTTCCCGATGACTCTGCGCCGGCAGTCGGTCGAAACCCGGGCGGCTGCGGACATTCTGACCGGCCTCTTGAATTTGATCAGGGCGGCGCTGGAGCGCGATGCCCTGTTTATTTATATATCGTCCATCGCCGTATACGGCGACGCGAAATACGTTCCCATGGATGAAAACCACCCCCTGGAACCCGTACTGTTGCACGGCGCCGTTAAACTGGCGGGCGAAAATTTTTGCCGTACCCTGGTCAGGAGCAGTGGACTGCGGGCGGTCACCCTGCGCGTCGCCGACATTTACGGGCCGAGAAATTCAAGGCTGAGCGTGCCGATAAAATTTTTGCTCCAGGCTATGCAAGACGAGCCCATAACAGTTTACGGGGACGGATCCGACAGCAGGACTTATACTTATGTCTCCGATTTTTCCGAAGCTGTTGTCCTGAGCATGATCCGGCCTGAAGCCGTGGGCGAGACTTTCAACGTGGGCGGCGATGAGTGTGTTTCCATGCTCCAACTTGCCGGCGAAGTGAGGAAGGTAACGGCAAAAAACAGCCCGGTTGTTTTTCAGGGTTTCCCAGCCGCGGCGGGACGCATTCTGTTCGTGGACAACAAGAAGTCAAAAAGGCTGCTTGGTTTCGAACCCGTGTTCAATATAGGCGAAGGGCTGCGCATAACATACCGGTGGCTTAAGGAGAATCCCGGCTATTACCGGCCGTAAAAGAGCGAGGCAAGAACGGTTGCAAAGTGGATGAGCTGGTCTGCAATGTTTACCGGGTGCAGCTTGGGAAGCACGGCCTTGAAGAAACGGATTTTCGCCAGTTGATTGTGAAGTGGGTCGTAAATAGAAAGATGAATTTCCACGGCATAAAAAGTCTTGAAAGAAACAGGACGAGACAGAGTAAAAAAGCCTAGATGCAGGCGTGAAAAGACAGGACAAGGATGTTTTTTCTCTATGAATCGCCGGCAGCGATAAAAATACAAACATAATTTTCCTCCTTATGCCGTATATTTTTACTATATTCGAAGCAAATCGAACAGATTCTCCACAAGAGTCCGAGATTAAATTTTTATGGAACGGGCACATACGGGGCCGGACGGGAAGAATAAGTATAATAATATAAGATGAGAAAAAGTTCCTGGAGGAGGGCTTTTTTGATTGAAGACGCTGGTTATTTTGGGACTCCTGCTTCTCCTGGCATGGTTGTTTTTATATTTTAAATTTTTCCGGAACGGTGAGGGCGAAAAGCGAAATAAGGGGCCAAAGAATATTGACGGCGGGTTTTATTCCGTGGCTCCGTGGGGCGACAACAGCAACAGCGGCTCTTTGACGGACCCCTGGCAGACTTTGCAGCACGCTGTAGACAATTTACAGCCCGGCGACAGGCTTCTGATCCGCGAAGGTGTATACAGGGAGCGTGTTTTTTTCAAGAATTCCGGTACAAGCGGCAATCCTATCGTCGTAAGCGTGTTTAATGGGGAAGAAGCGGTACTGGACGGCGGGGGAGTTGCCTGGAAGTATGGATTCAACTTCGAGTTCGGCGTCTCTTTTGTAACGCTGTCCGGTTTGAAGATAAAGAATTTCGGGGGGTACGGGATAGCCCTGTGGGGGGAAAACCGGTTCATTCAACTGGATGGCATAGAAGTAGCAGGTTGCGGGGTGGGGCTGCATATAATCTCGGCCGGCGATTTACTGGTGGAGAACTGCAACCTGCACAATAACAGCGGCCCTGGGCTTGTCGTTTCACCGGGGCCATTAAATATTGCCCGTTTTGTGAACGTGCGGTCTTCTAGCAACGAAAGCGCCGAACTGCCCGACGGCTTCGTTCTGGACAGCGGTGAGGAGATAGTGTTTGAAAAATGCGTGGCTGAATACAATGCCGGCAGCGGTTTCAGATGCCTGACTTCAAACACTGTCATTTCGGAGAGCGTTTCCAGGGAGAACGGCAGCTACGGCGTCAAATGCCTTGGCGAAGGTCACAGACTGATTAACTGCATTATCGACGGTAACGGAAGGGCGGGTGTCACCCTGCAGGGCGGAGGTGTGTACGGTCTGTATAACAACCTCATTGTAAACTGCGGCCGGAAGGGCGATTATGGAATAATAGCCGCCCCCGATCCGGTTTCTTCTCCCGCACGGCTGACGCTGGTCAACAATATTCTGGCGTACAACTACGGAGGTGTACATTTGAGCAGTTCCACGGTACTGGAAAAGGAGGACCACAATATTTACTGGAGTCGTGAAGACGCGGAGATTTCCGACGGCATCCGTAGTTATTCGAGGAGTGAAATAAACGAGGGGATCTGGTTTGAGGAAACCGGCAAAGGGGAACACAGTTTTTGCCGCGACCCGCTTTTTGTCGATAAGTCCTGCCGGGATTTCCGTCTGGCCAAAAACAGTCCGGCTGTAGATCGCGGCGCAAAAGAAGATGCCCCCGGGCGGGACTTCAACGGCAACCCGCGTCCGCAGGGCCGTGGGGTGGATATCGGGCCTTATGAATCGGCAGAGGAGAGCTTTATTCCTCCCAAAGCCTCGATCACTTACAGTCCCGTTTATTCCAGCGACTGTTCGGGTTCCGTCAAGTTCAGCGTCAGATGGGCGGGTTCCGTTGAAGGCGGTGCCTGCGGCGGCTTCAATGTCCAGTTTAGGGACGGGAATGAAGGTAACTGGCAGAACTGGTTCGTGGACACAAGTGAAAATGAAGGCGTATTCTCCGGTGTCAGCGGCCACACTTATTACTTCAGGGTTCAGGCCAGGGACGATCTCGGGAACTGGGGAAACTGGTCGGATGTCCGGTATACGGTGGTTCCCGCAGATGACCGGAATTCCCTTATTAAATACGAAGGTGTCTGGGATTTTGTAAATTCGGAAGGAGCTTTCCTGAATACGCTTCATCATTCTTCAACCCCCGGCGCGGCGGCTTCTTTCCGGTTTACGGGTACATGTGCGGCGTGGATCTCAACCAGGGGTCCGGACCGGGGGCAGGCGCTGGTTTATATTGATGATGTCCTCCAGGGTACGGTCGACCTTTATTGTGATTCTTACCGGCACCGTGCGGCCGTGTTTTCCGCAGACTTCGACGGTGTACCGTGTACGCATACAATACGTGTAGAAGTGGCGGAAACGAAAAACCATCAATCAAAGGGCTGCCGTGTGGACATCGACGGTTTTGCCGTCAGGACGTGAGCCGGTATGCGAAGACCCGTTCGGTATAGTTGAATTGCACAGGTCTGTAGGAGAGGGCCTGTTTTCTATTTTTAATCGAACTGGGGGCCTTTGAAGTAACCTATTCCTGCAAATGATCATAAGCTAAATTGTAAATCATCCCGGAAAGAGATGAAAAAGCAAGGCCTGACGCCCATGAAGTACACGTCGAGCTGGAGGTTAATTTTTGATTGAGATTTTTAAAAAAAGGCTTGATATTCTTATATTGATGCCGGTGGCGGCCATGCTGGCGGCGGCCGTCATCAGCCTGGTCGTAATGCCTGCATACCGGTCTTCTGCAATAGTCATGGTCGATGCCGCCGGAACAGACGGCGCCGCGAACGATTATAACTCCCTGCTCGTGAACCGGCAGCTTGTGAGAACTTTTTGCATTCTGGCGGTGCTGCAGGATTCCCTGACGGAAATTGCCGGCCAGCTGAAAGGGGTTTCCACCTCGGAACTGTCTAAAAAAATATCCGTGTCCCAGGTCAAAGATTTGGAATTGTTGAAGATTTCCGTAAAAGACGACAATCCCGAAAGAGCTGCTTTTATCGCCAATAAAACAGTTGAAGTTCTGCGTAGAAAGACCAGGCAGCTTTATGGCGGCGATACCATAAAGGTGATAAGTTATGCCGAGTCACAGGCCGAAGAGGAAAAACCCGGCATAATAATCAACACGGTCGCGGCAGGAGCAGGCGGCCTGATTTTTGCCGCCGCAATTTCCATCTGGCTGGGTCGTCAGGCGGAGTGAAAGGTATGGAACAGGACCAAAAGTATGAATTTACTTTTACGGTTTTCACCCCCACGTACAACCGTGCCCGGACCCTTCACAGGGTTTATGAAAGCCTGAAGAATCAGACGTACCGGGACTTCGAATGGTTGATCGTGGATGACGGATCTGCCGACCATACATGCGAATTGGTAAGCGCCTGGCAGGCTGAGGCTGATTTCCCGATTCGCTATATTCGCCAGGAAAACTGCGGCAAGCACCTGGCCTTTAACAGGGGTGCGCGAGAGGCGAAAGGGGAACTGTTTTTGACCCTGGATTCCGATGACGCCTGCGTGCCGGAGGCACTGGAACGGTTTAAACATCACTGGGACGCGATACCGCCGGTCATCAAGCCGCAGTTTTCTTCCGTAACGGCTCTCTGCACGGACCAATACGGGAATCTAATCGGTGGCAAGTTCCCGTATGACGTTACCGATTCAACCTATATGGAAATTCATTATAAATTCAAAGTAAGGGGGGAAAAGTGGGGTTTTCACAGGACGGAGGCAATAAAGAAGTTCCTTTTTCCGTCCGTCGAAGGTGCGCGTTTCATTCCGGAAGGAATTGTCTGGAGCGCGATCGCCGATCAATACAAAACCCGTTTTGTAAATGAGCCCCTCCGCATATACTGGATTGAAAAGAGCAGTCAGTCGGACCGCTTGACCGGATCCGGCGCGCCCTCAAAAAATGCCGCCGGTCTCGCTTTATGGCACCAGTTTGTTTTAAATCGCAGAACCGGCTGGTTCTGCCACGCGCCGTTGCAGGTACTGGGCTCGGCCGCCCGTTACAGCCGTTTTTCCTTTCATACGGGCAAAAGCCTGTTGGAACAGGTCGGATCATTGAACAATTGTCTGGCAAGGATTTTCTGGATGGTAACCTTGCCGGCCGGTTATCTGCTGTATTTGAGAGACGGCAAACATCCACGGAAAACGTAGCTGTCTGTGGGAAGAAGAGAAGCGGTTGGCAGTTTCCGGCTGCCAACCGCTTCTCTGTGTGCGCCCGGCATGGGCGCAGTCTAATGGGTGAAAGTCCCTAGTGCAGGTTGATAGTGCCAAGCACATAGCCAATGGCAAGGGTGTCCATCGCGAGGTGGAATCTGAAGGAAGCCGGAGGCAAACTTCTGGTCTGACGAACAGGAATCACATAAGGCACCGTAAGCTGGGTAAGGTTGCATAACAAACTGAAGCCCAAAAACTATCCGGAAGCCTGCGGTGTAAATGTGGCAGATAGATGGAAGGAAAGACTGCGCTCTTACCCGGGGAGGTCTCACGGACGGGTGGAAACAGAGTAAGAAGCCCGGTTGAAACAAGATTTATCGTGAGAAGTCAGCCGAGGCCGTAGTGTGTGCGTGGCAGCATGGCTGTCAGGTGGGTTAAAGTCCCACTGAGCCCCGGACTAGGGGGCTCATATCCAAACCCGGGGGTAACTCCTCGGGGGCCGGGTAATAACCGGAGGGCAGGGCGCTCACCGCGAGGTGAGGTCTGAAGGGCTTGAGGAGAAGTACCAGGCTGTAATCAAAGGGGCTACCCTGATGATGAACCGGTCGGCCAAAGACGGGGCAAGGTCGAGCCCGCACTATGGGGGTGAAGGCGTTCTAGTCCACCCGTCGTACCAAGGTGTTTGCGGACGGCATGGTACGGAAGACTGTCATGTGACCCACGGAGGCCTCGTATCGTCTGGTGGTGGCACCGTAAATGGACCGGTGGGTAAATATAGTCGGGATGGTGGTTGCCGAGCATGGCCATCCTGCTCAGACAAGCTCGGTAAACCAGTAAAGAATTCTATAAGGTAACCCCGAAATGAATTACCGAAGCGATGCGAGGAGTCGGAGAATCGAATAGTACTATGTAATTTTGCAGAATCTTTGTTTCAGCCATTTGCACAATAATTAGGCTAAAAATTTCTATTCAACCTGCAAAATTTGCACAATTAATGTCAAGCATAAATTTAGAATTGCACGTTGCATGTT
>Ga0116192_1001810_pt1 | contig 14705 bp, 12 predicted proteins | sample AD_UKC113_MetaG_FD_89876 | JGI IMG/M metagenome (GOLD analysis project Ga0116192, IMG submission 89876) | Active sludge microbial communities of municipal wastewater-treating anaerobic digesters from Hong Kong - AD_UKC113_MetaG | ecosystem: Engineered > Bioreactor > Anaerobic > Digestate... | reverse complement strand
TGATTGATACAATTTTTTGCATGAAGACTTCATCCTTTCTGGGAGGTATTTGTTTTCCGCAAAAAACATTGTACCACAGAGGGTTTGGAGTCCTCAATTTTCATTTAAGTTTACAAAACGTGGAGAATGATGAGGAGGTAGTCACATGGCAGTATTGGTAACAGGCGGCGCAGGCTACATCGGAAGCCACACGGTGGCTGAGCTTTTGGATCAGGGCCGGGAGGTCGTAGTTTTAGATAATCTTCAAAAGGGACATCAGAAGGCGCTTCTGGGAGGAAGATTCTACCAGGGTGATCTCAGGGATAATGATTTCCTGGATCAGGTCTTTACATCGGAGAAGATAGATTCGGTTATTCATTTTGCGGCTGACTCCCTCGTAGGGGAAAGCGTGCATGAGCCCTATAAATATTACCACAACAATGTTTACGGCACCTTAAACCTGCTAAACAAGATGAAGCAGTATGGCGTTGGCAGGATTGTATTTTCCTCCACTGCCGCTACCTATGGAGAGCCCGAATCCACCCCCATTCTTGAAACCGACAAAACCAACCCCACCAATCCCTATGGTGAGACTAAGCTCGCCATGGAAAAGATGATGAAATGGTTTGACAATGCCTATGGCATCAGGTATGTGGCCCTGAGATACTTTAATGCGGCCGGAGCCCATCCCTCGGGGAAAATCGGAGAGGATCACAGCCCTGAATCCCACCTGATTCCCATCGTCCTTCAGGTAGTGCTGGGGAAGAGGGAGTATATCAGCATCTATGGCGACGATTACCCCACTCCGGATGGGACCTGTATCCGGGATTACATCCATGTGTCCGATCTTTCCGTTGCCCACCTTCTGGCTCTTGAAAGGCTTGAGAAGGGCGGAGAGAGCACCGTCTACAATCTTGGCAGCGGTCAGGGCTTTTCGGTTCGTGAGATTATTGAGGAAGCCCGAAGGGTCACAGGGCATCCCATACCCCAGGTGATCGCACCCAGGCGCGCGGGGGACCCGGCGGTCCTTGTGGCATCGTCTCGGAAGATCAAGGAGGAGCTGGGGTGGAAGCCCCGCTACGAGGATGTTGCAACCATCATTTCAACGGCCTGGGAGTGGCATCGCAGTCATCCCAACGGTTACGGGGATTAACATTTTTTGTTGCATTGTGCTTCATCTGCCTATATAATATAAATGCCTTACGGGAAGAATAACGGCGTCCTTCCGATGTTAGGCTGTTTCAATTAAGCTTATGGAGGTCCCTATGGCAGGTATAGTTGTAATTGGCACTCAGTGGGGAGATGAAGGAAAGGGTAAGTATATCGATATTCTGGCAGGCGACGCCGATTATGTGGTGCGCTTTTCAGGCGGCAACAACGCAGGTCACACCGTTGTCCACGACGGTGTAAAATACGCCCTGCATCTGCTACCCTCAGGTATTCTACGCAAGGATAAAATTTGTATTATCTCAAATGGTACAGTTATAGATCCACAGGTATTACTCATGGAGATCGACAGGCTGAGGAGCCGGGATGTGGAAACGGCACAGCTCTACATCAGCCCGAGAGCTCATGTGATCATGCCCTGGCACAGAGAACTGGATGCGCTTCAGGAGGCCATGAGGGGCAAGGACGGGCTGGGCACCACCAAACGCGGCATAGGCCCTGCCTATATGGATAAAGCCGACAGATCAGGCATTCGCATGGGCGATCTCATGGATGCTGAGCTCTTCACAGCCCTTGTCAACCAACATATGCCGATAAAGAATGCTATCCTTGAGAAGGTTTACGGCGGGAAACCCATGGACGGCCAGGCCATCATTCAGGAGTACCTTGGCTATGCCGAAAGGCTCCGTCCTTATGTAAGAGATGTGAGTACCATGGTTCATGATGCGCTGGAGGATGGTAAATGTGTTCTTTTCGAAGGTGCACAGGCTACCTTCCTGGATCTTGATTTTGGAACCTATCCCTATGTCACCTCATCCAACCCCATAGCGGGCGGTGTCTGCACCGGAGCAGGTGTGGGGCCACGGATGATTACCGAGGTTTTGGGCGTGATGAAGGCCTACACCACACGGGTGGGCAGCGGGCCCTTTGTGACCGAGCAAAACAATGAAATCGGCAACACCATCCGTGAGCTGGGCCATGAGTACGGTGTTACAACCGGGCGTCCGCGTCGCTGCGGATGGCTCGATACTGTTATGCTCAAGTTTGCAGCCAGGATCAACGGCTTGACCGGTCTTTGCATGAATCATCTGGATACCATCGGAAAGCTGGATACTATCAAGCTGTGCACCGGATACAAGTTAAACGGTGAACTGATTGATTATTATCCATCCAGCCTTAAGGAGCTGGCAAGCTGTGAGCCAGTTTATGAGACCTTTGAGAGCTGGAAGGACACCGATATCTCCAGGATCAGACGCTTTAATGCCCTTCCTGAAGCCGCCAAGCGCTATGTAAAGCGGATAGAGGAGCTTGTAGGCGTTCCCATGAGATACATTGGCGTAGGGCCCGACAGAGAGCAGACCATCACTCTCTAATGGTGCTTTGGAGGCTGCATCGCCTAAAACTGCATACTCAATCAAGACAATAAAAACGGCTTGCCTGGCAGGCCGTTTTTTGCTGATACGCGTCGGCTTCACCTGGAACAGCATATATGGATGTCTCTTTTGTGACAGCCCTTTTTTGTAACCCGTCCGGCCGGGCAGGACCGCACACTTCAATAAGAATCCCGATCACATCCCGTCACTCCCTATCCTCCGAATTCCTGTCAAGGCTAATAAATGCCATGGGCTATGCGCATAATAGGGGAAAAGCTGATGAATCGAGGAGAGAGGCCATGGATAACAGTTTTCCCAAGGTCGCTTATTTTTGCATGGAATATGCCATCGAAAGCCAGGTCAAGCTCTATGCCGGAGGCTTGGGCATCCTTGCGGGGGATTACCTGAAGGGTGCCTGCGACGGCCATTACCCGCTGTTCGGCATCGGAATCAAATGGAAGCAGGGCTATACCGATCAATACATCGACCCTGCTGCAGGAAAGCCTTATGATACCTATATGAACCATGATTTTCCCTTCCTGGAGGACACCGGGGTCACGGTAAGCGTTAAAATCAGGGGAAGGGATGTCCTTGTGAAGGTTTGGCGCTACAATACCCATGGCGTGGACAATCTATATCTTCTGGATACCGATGTGGAGGGCAATGACGGCGATGCAAGGTGGATCACCGGGCAGCTCTATGGCTGGTTCGGAGAGGAGCGTGTGGCCCAGGAGATGGTTCTGGGTATCGGCGGTATCCGGGCTATCCGTGCCTTGAAGCTCAAGCCCCAGGTCTATCACTTTAACGAGGGCCATGCCTTGTTTGCGGGTTTTGAGCTAATAAGGGAAAAGATGGAGAAGGGCATGCGCTTTTCTGAGGCCTGGAGAGCCACTCGGGAGGAGGTGGTGTTTACCACCCATACACCCATCGTGGAGGGCAATGAGTCCCACCCCATTGAACGCCTTCTCTATATGGGCGCTAATCTCAAGCTCAGCAAACGCCAGCTCAAGGCTCTTGGGGGCAATCCCTTCAACATGACGGTGGGCGCCCTTAGGCTCTCCCGCATCTCCAATGCGGTGGCACAGCTCCACAAGGAGACGGCCAATAAGATGTGGAAAAGGACCCGCAAGCGGAGTCCCATCATCGGGATTACTAATGCCATTCACATCCCTACCTGGGTGGACAGGAAGATGATTGAGCTGGGAGAAGCCTATATGGCTGGCTCAAGAGATGCGGCCAATGAGCTGTGGGAGAGGCATATGGATAATAAAGAAGCCCTCATTCACTTTGTTTGGGAGCGGACAGGGGTCAGACTGAACCGTGATGTGCTCCTCATAGGCTTTTCACGCCGTGCCGCACCCTATAAGCGTTCCAGCTTTATCTTCACCGAAAAGGAATTCATCCAGCCGCTTCTTAAAGATGGCAAGCTTCAGATCATCTTCTCGGGCAAGGCGCATCCTCTGGATGACAGAGGCAAGGCCATCGTTTCGGAGATTGTGGCCATGACCAAGGCTTATCCCGATAGCGTTGTTTTTCTGGAGAATTATGATATGGAAATCGGAAGGATGCTCACCAGGGGTGCCGATATCTGGCTCAACAACCCCAGACGACCCAAGGAGGCTTCAGGAACCTCGGGTATGAAGGCGGCCATGAACGGTGTCCTCAACCTCTCCATATTGGATGGCTGGTGGCCCGAGGCCTGCCTTCACGGCACTAACGGGTGGCAGTTCGGCGACGGCTTCGAGTCAGATAATGAGGAGAAGGCTGACAAGCATGATTTCAAGGCCTTTAAGGCTTGCCTCACCGATGAGGTGCTGCCGACCTATTATGAGAACAGAAGGAAATGGATTGAGATGATGGCTGCCTCCATCAAATCAACCAGAGAGGCCTTTGGCATAAAACGCATGTTGGATGAGTATTTTCTCAGAATGTATATCAAAAGGGATGAGAACCCGGATTAGGGCATATGAAGGGGCTGCCTCAAAAGTTAGATGAATACAGACCATGATGTCTAAATCTTCTTGCTGTACTCGTTCACAGGAAGTTGTATATGCTCGCGCTGGGCTGTAGCCTGCAGCAATTTAGCGCTCCTGAATCCATCCAGGGATTCAAATCGCGCTCGCTACGCAGTCCGTGCTTCGCTTTAACTTGCAGGCAGGCAAGCCGCTCGACTTTGAGCAACACTCTGGCATTACAACATTCATCTGCTCCTATGGATGCATTTCATATTTAAACATCACGGCCTATCTACGGTTTCGGGTCACATTAATGTGCATTTCATGACGGCATTTATGCTGTCAGATGGTCAGATCCACATGCTGGATGGTGCCGACCGTACCGTTTTCAAAAAGGAAGACACCGCTGCTTTGAATCTGCCCGAGGCTGTCGTTGGCCCCGTTCTTCAGACTGAAGGGCGTGGTGACATGGCCGAGGTAGATGGCGCCGACCCCTGCCTGTCCGAGGGCAATAAGCTGCTTGTTGCCTTCACTATCCAACGTCCAGATCCGAAGCTTGTCATAGATGGCGTCATTCTCATCGATCCAGCCATTGTTGTCTAGATCGTAAGCGGCAAGTTCACCAAAGCCATTCCCGCTTGAGGGGCCAAAGAGCTCGCTTCCGTCATCGATTTCGCCGTTCCCGTTTTTGTCCAGTGCCAGGAAGCCGCTGCCCTCAGAAGTAAAAGCGATATTGTCCTTCACACCGTCCATGTCCAGATCAAAGGTGTAGCTTCTGTCTCCCAGACGTGCCGATGCATTCTTGAAGTTGATCACCAGAGGATCCAATAAGGCATCTCCCGCTTTTATGCTCGTGTGTGTCTCACTGATAAAGTCCCTGCTGACAAGAAAATTCAGGTTAAACTGAATCTGCCGGCCGTCGGCGGTGGTGACGGTGCCTGAGGAAGAAAAAGAAAGCCGTTCATGCTCCTCAATCCGCTCTGTGCGAGAATAATCAATACCCCAGCCCTGCCTTACAGGTGTGACAGAAATGGGTTTTGAGACCTCGGCCAGCTGCAGCTCCTTCATCCTATCCGGATCCAGCTTTAGCTTAAGGGGCAGCTTAAACTTAAGGCGTTTTCCCGTAAGGATGCGGATAAAGTGCTCCACCAGGGCTATTTTTTCTTTATCGGCTTCGGTTAATAGATCAGTTTCATCTTCAGTAGATTGGGTTTCGCCCACCTGGGCGCTCTCGAGTAATTCTCTTCCTTTGTTTGAGATGTCGATGAGGACGCTATCATTTGTAGAAGTGCTTGAACCATCTTTGTCGTTCCAGGTCTTCAGGGATTCCCTGACCGACAGACGGCTCACGCTGGACCACCGAGCACCCATTTGGATGCTGGAATCAGCGATTTTCATGTGACATGCCTCCTTGCATCAGTAATCATCCATGAATATGCTTCATTCCAAATATCGGCATTTTCGTCCATATTCATCACCGGAATTTCAGATTTTACCTTCCGGGTTTTCTTCCCAGACAGGCCCGATTCATGTAAAATATAAGACGAGTGAAAGCCTAAATCGGAAAAATCATAAGGCACAACCGGGCCTTAAATAAGTCCTTTAATGCTATAAGTTAATGGTGTAAATTGACCGGGGGACCCATGGATCGGAATAGCTGGAGCAGCTTTGAAACTGAATGCAGAGCCTGTACGCGGTGCGGGTTGAAGGACCACAGAACCCAGGTGGTCATCGGCAGAGGTACTAATCTTTCGGCACCCCTCATGTTCATCGGTGAGGGGCCGGGGGAGCAGGAGGATCTCTTGGGTCAGGCTTTTGTAGGGAGGGCAGGGAAGCTCCTGGATCTGCTCCTTGAAGCCCTTCAATTTAAGGAGAACGATTACTATATCGCCAACATCGTCAAATGCAGACCACCCAACAACCGCATACCCACTGATGATGAGGCTGAGGCATGCTTGTTCTGGCTCAGAAAACAGGTTATGGCTATCAAGCCTAAGATAGTCGTCTGTCTGGGATCCACGGCGGCCAAGTATATTATAGACCGGGAGATCCGCATTACACAGCAGCGTGGGAAATGGGTGGATCGACCGGGACATTTTCTCATCATGCCCACTTATCATCCCTCGGCGGTTCTTCGTGACATCAGCAAACGAAAGGATTTCTTTTCGGACCTTCGGATGGTGCGGGACAGGCTTGTGGAGCTTGGCCTGATCACCTTGAGCGACTAACACCCGGGTCACCGGGCTCGCATATCATGAGATCAGGGGATTCTTTGAACGAGGAGCTTTTTATGATCTATCTTGATAATGCAGCCACATCGTGGCCAAAACCCGATCAGGTCTACCATGAAATGATGGCGTTTATGCGGTCGGGCTGCGCCAACCCGGGGAGATCCTCTCATATCCTGGCGAGGTCAGCCTCCAAAGGCGTGATGAAAACGAGAGAGCTCCTTTCAGAGCTTTTTCATATCCAAAACCCCATGGACATTGCTTTTACAGCAAACGCTACCTTCGCGCTGAATATGGCCATACAAGGCTATTTAAGTAAAGGCGACCATGTAGTCACCACCGCCATGGAGCACAATTCTGTTCTCAGGCCGTTATATCACATGAAGAAATACGACCTCATCGATTATACCATCGTCATGCCCAAAAACCCCATGGGAGAGATAGACCCGGGTGATATAGAGGCAGCTATAAGACCTGAAACACGGCTTATTATCTGCACCGCCTCCTCCAATGTCACAGGCACCATTATGCCATATGAGAAAATCGGAGAGATGGCCCACGAAAGAGGGATCGCCTATCTGGTAGACGCGGCACAGGGAGCCGGTGTTCTGGACTTCGACGTGGAGTCCATGCATATCGACATGCTGGCATTTCCCGGCCACAAGGGACTACTGGGGCCTCAGGGAACCGGAGGGCTTTATGTGCGCCCCGGCATCCCACTTAGACCCATCATCTTCGGCGGAACGGGGAGTAGATCCTTTGAAACGGTTCATCCCGATTTTATGCCAGACATGCTGGAAGGGGGAACGGTTAACACACCGGGCGTCATCGGCCTTGGTGCGGGTGTGGCGTGGATACTGAAAAAGGGCACCGTTGCGATTAAAGCCAAAAAGACAAGGCTTATTGCCCATCTCCATGCCAGGCTTTCTGGTCACCCCGGCATTAAGCTGTTTTCAAGCTCCGACGGCAATACCAACTCAGGTATTGTGGCCTTTCTTGTAAAGGGCTTTGATTCCTCCGAGACCGGAAACCTTTTGGATTCCCAATACGGGATTGCGGTGCGATCAGGCTTTCATTGTGCACCTCTGGCTCACCAGGCGCTGGGCACCATGGAAACGGGCCTGGTGCGCGTGAGCCCGGGCTTCTTTAACACGATGCAGGACATGGAATATACGGCAACAGCAATCCTGCGCATTGCCAATAATGGGTGAATCAAAAATCGATAAAGGTTACCTCTGGCCTTGAGCCCAGACGCAAGGGCACCACCACATTGCCGATACCCCGGCTGATATAGACGCGGTTCCCATTGATCTCGTGAAGCCCTCTGCGGCAGCCGTCTCTGCAGGTTTTCTCATGCCTGAAGAGCCGGTATTCCAGGTTGAAGGGCATCCAGATCTGCCCCCCGTGGAAATGCCCGCAGAGCAGCAGATCTGCATATTCCGGCGGCAGTTCAAGGGCGATATCCGGGTTATGGGAAACAGCCAATGTAAAATCCCCATGGGGATCTATGCTGCTTTTAGCCTTGGCCGGATCAGGATTTCCCCTTTTCTGGTCATCGATGCCCACAATATTGATGCATCGGCGGCCTTTGACAAAAACCACGGACTCATTCACCAGGAGCCGGGCCCCTTTGCTCTTCAGATTGAACCGGAGCATTTTCATGAGGGTCGGCTTTTTTTGCAGGCATGTATGATCGTGATTGCCCAGGGTTGCATAGATGGGGATGTGTAAGTCCAGGCTATCCAGCCATTGCATAAAGGTGTCCATATTATGGGGCCTGTCCAGGAGATCCCCGGCTATCACCAAAAAATCGGGCTCAGCCTCTTTAAGGATCCTGCCTAGCTTATGATGTGAAACCATGAGCATGCCGATGTGGATATCGGTCAGTAAAGCCGCCCGGACAGACGTTTCCTCTTCAGACAGCTTGATATGCTCAGGCTTTATGCTTCGTGCTTCAAAAACCATCCACAGCATCAGCAAAGCCAATGCCGCAAGTATATATATCATCTCAGTACTTCACCTTTCTTATGTAAAAAGCTTAACATAGATCATTTTGTCCAACAATATGGGTATATAAATAATGAAGGGTCCTTAAGAGAATACTGGTTAAAAGGACATAAGGAGAAATGCAAAATGAAAAGAGTTATTATTATTGTTCTGGACAGCGTGGGCATCGGAGAGCTTCCCGATGCGCCGCTTTATCATGATGAGGGCAGCAATACCCTGGGGAATATCCATCAGGCCCTGAAGAATGAACCCTGGTTTGTGCTGCCCAACATGGAGCGCCTTGGCCTTGGCCATATTGACGGCATAGACTATCTTAACAAAGCCGAGGCCCCCCTGGGCGCATTCGCACGCCTTGCCGAGCGCTCAAAGGGAAAGGACACCACCACCGGCCACTGGGAGATCTCAGGTCTTGTTCTGAACAGACCCTTCCCCGTTTATCCAAACGGCTTTCCCAGGGAGGTTCTCGATGCCTTTGAAGCCGCTATCGGCCGTAAAACCCTTGGGAATATCTCAGCCTCGGGAACCGAGATCATCCAGAAGCTCGGCGAGGAGCATATGAAGACGGGCTATCCCATTGTCTATACCTCAGCCGACAGCGTTTTCCAGATTGCTGCCCACGAGGAGATCATCCCCATCGACACCCTGTATGAGATGTGTGCCAAGGCTCGTGAAATCCTCCAGGGAGAGCATGCCGTTGGCAGAGTCATTGCTAGACCCTTTTTGGGTAAACCCGGTGATTTCAAGCGTACCGACAGGAGGCGGGATTTTTCCTTGACACCTCTTGGAGAAACCATACTGGACTATGCCGCCGGCCAGGGCTATGAGGTCAGGGGAGTGGGAAAGATAGAGGACATCTTCGCCAGCAGGGGCATTACCCATGCCGTCCATACCCATGACAATCAGGACGGCATCAATCAGACCCTGAACTGGATGAAGGAGAAATTTAGCGGCATCTTGTTTACCAATCTGGTGGACTTTGACATGCAGTACGGCCATCGTAACAATATCGAAGGCTATGGGAGGGCGCTTGCGGCCTTTGACACTAGGCTTCCCGAGATCATGGCGGCCATGGGCGATGAGGACATCCTGATGATCACGGCCGATCATGGCTGCGATCCTTCCACTCCCAGCACCGATCATTCCCGGGAATATACACCTCTGCTGATTTACGGCAAGCCTGTGAAGGCCGGTGTGAATCTTCATACACGGGAGAGCTTCGCCGACATCGCACAAAGCATCGCTGATTATTTAGGCATCCAGGCCCGGGTTGAAGGCAAGAGCTTTATGCCGCAGGTCCTGAAGGGCTGAACTTAAGAAGAGAGAAACACTGTAGTTGATGAAAGAAGGCTTACAAAATGTATAGAATGGTGGATATCATCGCCAAAAAGCGGGACGGCTATAAGCTGAGCCAGGGCGAGATAGAGTTTTTCGTAAAGGGCTGTGTGGATGGCAGTATCCCCGATTACCAGACCTCGGCTTTGCTTATGGCAATTTGCCTCAAGGACATGGACCTGGAGGAGGCCACCTGGCTCACCATGGCCATGTTGTACTCGGGAGATGTGATAGACCTGTCGGCTATCCCCGGCATTAAGGTGGATAAGCACAGCACCGGAGGTGTGGGAGATAAAACCACCCTCATCGTCGGCCCCATTGTGGCAGCCTGCGGCGTCACAGTGGCAAAAATGAGCGGCCGCGGGCTGGGCCATACCGGCGGCACCATCGACAAGCTGGAGTCCATTCCAGGCTTCAACACCCAGCTGTCACCAAAAGATTTCATCCGCATCTCCAGTGAAATCGGCATCGCGGTGGTCGGTCAAACCGGAAACCTTGTCCCTGCCGACAAAAAGCTGTATGCCCTCAGGGATGTCACCGGAACTGTTCAGAACAAGGCCCTGATTGCTGCCAGCATCATGAGCAAAAAGTTGGCTTCAGGAGCCGATGCCATCGTCCTGGATGTGAAGACGGGCAGCGGTGCTTTTATGAAAACCGTGGATGAGGCAAGAGGCCTTGCCGAGGCTATGGTGGGCATCGGCAGGAATGCCGGCCGCAGGGTGGCTGCTGTCATCACCGATATGGACAGACCTCTGGGAAATGCTATCGGCAACGCTCTTGAGGTCAAGGAGGCCATTGAGGTGCTTTCGGGCAAGGGTCCTGATGATGTGCGAGAGGTCTGCATCACGCTGGCTGCCAAGATGATGGAGATGTCCGGGCTGGGTGACTTCAAAGCCGCATTAGCCCTGGCAGAGGGGGCTATCACCAGTGGCTCGGCCCTTGAAAAGCTCAGACAGATGATTCGCATGCAGGGAGGTCTTGATGACATCGTCAGAGACACAACCCTTCTTGGAGGAGCCGTTCATGTGAAGGCCTACAGGGCAAGCAAAAACGGCTATATTTCATCCATGCTCTCTGATAAGCTGGGTATTGCCGCCATGATGCTTGGCGCGGGCAGGATCACAAAGGAAAGTCCCATTGACCCCGCAGCCGGTATCGTCCTTGAGAAAAAGCCGGGCGATGCTGTGAAGCAGGGAGATGTGATACTAACGCTCCATGCCAATGACAGCACCCTGTTTGAACAGGCTGTGCAGCGGCTTGACGAGGCTATTACCATTTCCGACACCATGCCTGAAATGCTGCCCCTGATTATCGATTTCATCGGCTGAGACCTTTGTTGCCCGGGGCTGCCAAAATAGGCCAGGCATGTCCCGGAGCGGCTTAGGCCCGGCTTTTTGAATCTTCAATTCTTTTGAATATCACGAATAAGCCTGCATATAGTTTTTATGGATAAGTCTATGGAGTGATGGGTTCATGAAACGAAAGTGCAGGTTTTTTCTCATTTTGCTCCTTATGGTCTGCCTGATGACCAATGTTATGGCATCGGAGGCTGATCCCGCCTTCGTTGCAGATACAGCTTATGAGGCAGATCTTGAGGCGGCGGAAGTTAAACCGACACCGCAATTTCAAATCAATGCAAAAGCCGGTGTGCTGATAGAGGCTGAAACAGGAAACGTATTGTATGCATTTAATGAGAATGAGCCTCTGCCGATAGCCAGCATAACCAAGATAATGACCATGCTTCTGGTGATGGAAGCCGTGGACAGCGGAAAAATAAGTCTGCAGGATACTGTTACGATTTCAGCCTACGCCACCAAAATGGGAGGTTCCCAGGTTTACCTGAAGGAAGGAGAGGTCTTTACTGTTGAAGAGCTTCTAAAGGCTGTTGCGGTGCATTCGGCCAACGATGCGGCAGTAGCTCTGGCCGAAAAGGTTGCCGGGAGCGAAGAGGCCTTTGTGGCGCTGATGAATGAGAAAGCCAATGAGCTTAAGATGAAAAACACCAAGTTCCTGGATGCCACCGGACTTACCGACGAGGGGCATTTCAGCTCGGCCATGGATATTTCGGTCATGTCCAGGGAGCTTCTGATCAAGCATCCGAAAGTCGTCATCTATACTACCATATGGCACGATTCCTTCAGAGACGGCAAGTTTGATCTGGACAATACCAACAAGCTGGTAAACCGCTATAAGGGTACCACAGGAATCAAGACGGGCTTTACCAATAAGGCGGGCTTCTGCCTGGCGGCATCGGCCGAGAGGGACGGCACTAAGCTAATATCGGTTATCCTGGGCTCTGAGAGCAACAACGCCAGATTTTCAGAGTCGGCGCGCCTCCTGGATTTCGGGTTTGCCAATTGGGAAACGGCCAGAATCGAGAAAAAGGGACTCCCAGCCGGTAATGTGATGGTCAAGAAGGGTGTCAACGCCAATATACCCCTGACTTATGCCGACAATGCCACCGTGCTCATCAAGAGAGGAAAGAAAGGGGATATCGTTGAAAACGTGGTGATACCCGAAACGGTTAACGCACCGGTTCAGACAGGACAGGTAGTAGGTGTTCTCAACATTGAGCTTAACGGTGAAAGGCTCGCATCCATCCCCATTACAGCCGCCAATGAGTCCATGCGCTGCAATTTTGGGCTTGCAGTGGGAATGCTGATCAAGAAATGGGCACAGCTCTTCTGCTACTGCGGTCAAGCCGGGAAGTAATGCATGTAAATATAAAGAGGCACTGACTTAAAAAGCCCAGATATTAAGTAGGCCATGATGTTTAAATCTTCCTGCTGTCCTCGTTCGCAGGAAGCTGTATGACGCTTAATACTCGTTCTCACGAAGTCGCTGGTAATCGCGCCCTCCCGGCGCGTGCCGGCTAAAACCAACATCCGGTTGGTTTTACTTCGTTCGAACTTCGCATCTCGTGTACAGCTTCAGCTGCTTCTGCGGATGCACTTCAGATTGAAACAGCATGGCCTATCTGCTGCTTTGCGGCACGTTCGTTTATGTCTGACCGGAATCTTTCGCCCGCAGACAATCCGTGATTGACTGACCATGTGGGTTCATATCCTGTCTGCCGTTTCTACAGCAGCTTTCCGTAAGCCTCGGCGAGGGCGTCATTTTCTCTTGAGAGGAGGGTGATGAATTCCAGAACATCATCATCCCGAAGGAGGGTTTTGAAAGCGGCGTACAGGTCGTCAATAAACTCAGGCCGTATTTCCTGATCGCCTTGGAAAAGCAAAGGGCAAACTGCTGCTCCCCGAAGATCTGGGACGAACTCAAGGATCTGATCCTCGCCGATATAGGGGATCACGGGAAATATCCTGCAGGACAACGGTCTCTGGTTTCTTGGGCATTGACCCCGGCAGGTGAGGAACTTCACGTGATAGCCGCTGGCAAGGGTGATATTGCTGTCCCTGATAGTAAACCCATCGGGGCAGGAAGCGTACATCAGCTCCTCGTGGGGAAATAAAAGCATGCCCTCCTCTCCGCTGCCCTTGCAGCAGGCACCCCCGCAAAGGGTGCCGCAATCCGAGGTCAGAGGGGTTGATTTTTCTAACAGCTTCCAGGCTTTACGATAAGACAGGGCCATAATTGCTCCTTTAAGAGAGATTGATTAAGCATAAAGCATCTTAACAAAGCGTTCCACGAGCCATGCGGGCAATAATTTTCTTAAGAACAGAATGGCTTTGTATCCAAACCCGACGGTTCTGCGGATGGGCGGGTTTTTTCTCATAAGCAGACTGATAATAACTTTGGCTACAGCCATGGGCTCAGCACCGTTCTGCTCATCTCTTTCCATCCTGGCCAGGGATCGGGTGAAGCTCTCCTTGTATGGCCCATCGGCTTTACTCCTTTCAGAGGTGACGCGGCAGGATGTAAAGCCGGTTTTGGTGTCTCCCGGGAGCACCAGGCTGGCCTTTATGCCGAATGGTGCAATCTCCAGGCGCAGGGCCTCGACAAGCCCCTCCAGGGCGAACTTGCTTGCGCTGTACAAGCCCTGAAACGGGATGGAGATGGCACCTGCCACCGAGCTGATCACCACAATCCGTCCATTTCCCTGCTTGCGCATTACGGGAAGCAGGGCTGCTATTATGCGGTAGGAACCAAAGAAGTTGGTTTCGAACTGCCATTTGGCTTCCGACACCGAGGTATCCTCAATAGCGCCTGCAAGGCCGTTTCCGGCGTTACTCACCAATGCATCGATGCGGCCTTCCTTTTGGAGGATCCATCGGACTGCTTCCTCACAGGAAGCATCGGAGGTCACATCCAGAGGGATCATATCCAAAAAGCCGCCTGATGCCTTGTCTTCAGCATCATGCTTTTCACTGAAGGCGGCCTTTCTGGATGTGCCGTAAACCCTGTGGCCCTTGGCCATAAGCAGCTCAGCTGTTGCCCTTCCGATTCCGGAAGAGGCTCCTGTAACCAATACAACTAAACCTCTTTTTTCATTCATACCGCTTCAATCCTTTCAGATTTGAGATGAAGGCACATCTTATTCTAGCGTAAAAATCCATTGAAAGCAAAGGAGAGATCCTTCTAAAAAGGGCGATTAAAATACTAGTGGCTTTTTAGGAGATTTATGATAAAATGAAAAAGGTAAGTTGACTCTGGTAATAGTACCAGGTCATAAGAAGGTGGTGCGACAGAGGAGCTATTCTCCCGGT
>Ga0116192_1001807_pt1 | contig 14709 bp, 12 predicted proteins | sample AD_UKC113_MetaG_FD_89876 | JGI IMG/M metagenome (GOLD analysis project Ga0116192, IMG submission 89876) | Active sludge microbial communities of municipal wastewater-treating anaerobic digesters from Hong Kong - AD_UKC113_MetaG | ecosystem: Engineered > Bioreactor > Anaerobic > Digestate... | reverse complement strand
CGAAGATGGCACCTCTGAACGACTTATTCTGGCTGAAGCCTTGCTGGAAAAGATTTTTGGCGAAGAGAAGGTAAAAATTGTCAACAAGATGAAGGGCAAACAGTTAAAAGGCAAACGCTACCAGCCATTGTTTACCTTCCTGCCTGTTGAGAAGAACGCTCATTATGTGGTTCTGGGCGATTTCGTCACCATTGAGGACGGTTCCGGTCTGGTTCATATTGCCCCGGCGTTTGGTGCGGATGACATGCAAGTGGCAATTGAAAACGACCTGCCCATTTTGAACACCGTGGCAGAAGATGGCACATTTATCTCAGAGGTGCAGCCATGGGCGGGGTTGTTTGTGAAGGATGCTGATCCGTTAATCATGCAGAATCTACGCGCCCGGGAATTGCTCTTCCGTGAAGGAACCTATGTCCATACGTATCCCTTCTGCTGGCGCTGTGGTACGCCATTGCTGTACTATGCCCGACCCACCTGGTACATCCGCACAAGTCAATTCAAAGACCGTATGGTGGAGTTGAACAACGAGATTAACTGGTACCCGGAGCATATTCGCAAAGGGCGCTTTGGCAACTGGTTGGAGAATAATGTGGACTGGGCACTCGGGCGCGAGCGCTATTGGGGGACTCCTCTTCCCGTATGGGAATGCGAAAGCTGCCACACGCAGGATTGTATTGGATCCATCGCGGAACTCTCAGAGCGCTCAGGCAGAAGCCTGGTGAATGCCGATCTGCACCGACCCTATGTGGATGAAATCACTCTGACCTGCGGTGAATGTGGCGGCAGGATGCGCAGGGTGCCTGAGCTGATTGATGTCTGGTTTGATTCGGGGTCGATGCCGGTAAGCCAGTGGCATTATCCATTTGAGAATCTCGATTCTTTTAAAAATCAGTTTCCGGCAGATTTTATTTGTGAAGCGGTTGACCAAACCCGGGGTTGGTTCTATTCCTTACATGCCATCAGCGCCTTGTTGTTTGATACCCAGGCCTATAAAAATGTGATCTGCCTGGGACTGATTCTTGATGGTCAGGGGCAGAAGATGTCGAAATCGCGCGGGAACGTGGAAACGCCCTGGGCGGTTATTGATCAACACGGGGCGGATGCCATGCGCTGGTATCTGTATACTGCCAGTCCTCCCGGGCAGGAAAGGCGCTTCTCCAGTGACCTGGTGGGCGAAGTGCTGCGGAATTTCACGCTTACCTTGTGGAACACATATTCTTTCTTTGTAACCTATGCCAATCTAGACCAGTGGAAACCCGAATCCGGTACGGTGATCGAATATAGTGCCCTGGATCGTTGGGTACGATCCTCTCTGCACGCCCTGATCCGCGATGTTACCCGCTCTCTTGAGAGTTATGATGTACTCGGCGCCACTCGTCCCATTCAGGAATTTGTCGAACAGCTCTCCAACTGGTATCTGCGCAGATCGCGCCGGCGCTTCTGGAAGAGTGAATCGGACGCTGATAAGAACGCAGCATATTCCACCTTATATGAGTGCCTGGTTGCTGTGAGTAAGCTACTGGCGCCGACCATGCCCTTTATAGCGGATGAACTCTACCTAAATCTGGTAGGTTCAGTGGATCCAACAGCGGCGGAATCCGTGCACCTGGCAGCCTGGCCGCAAGTGGATGAGAGCGCGATTGACGAGAAACTAAATAGCGATATGGCACTGGTGATGAAACTGACTTCGCTCGGTCATGCCGCCAGAAATAAAGCTAACCGTAAAGTGCGGCAGCCGCTGGCGGAGGTTGCATTTTCGGTGGGCAATGCCGACGAAGAGCGAGTGGTCATGGATTATGCTGATCTGCTGGCGGATGAATTGAATGTAAAAGAAGTTCGTTTGCTTAATGCTGCAGGCGAGGCAGTCGATTATTCGCTCAACCCCTTACCCAAGCAACTGGGTCAGAAATATGGCAGCCAGTATCCTGAAATTCGCAAAGTGATTTTAGAGTTGAATGCTGAACAAATGGCAATGAAGCTGCTGGCTGGTGAAGTGATCCAGGTGGAAGTCGCCGGTCAGATGTTGGAAATTCTTCCCGAGGAAGTGGAAGTGAGGCTCAAGGCACATGAAGGATACTCTGTAGCCTCTGAAGGAGCTTATCTGGCAGCTCTGGTGACCGATCTGTCTCCGGAATTGATCGCTGAAGGTCTGGCGCGGGAATTTGTCCGCCGGGTTCAGGATCTTCGTAAAACGGCAGACCTGGACATTGCGAACCGCATCATTATCGTCTACAATGCGACGCCCAAACTTCAAGGGGCTGTAGAAAATTACCGCGACTACATCATGACGGAAACTCTGGCGGTAGAAATGGTGAACGGCGAACCGGGTGCAGAAATGTTCAAAGCGGAGGACGCTTTTGATGGTGAAAAAGTGATCATTGGCATCGCTAAACACTAACCGATAGAAGGGGGCTCCAATCATGGAGCCCCTCTCTTCTTCCTAATTCAATCTGCGGTAAAATTCAATCACTTTGAGCATTGGAGAAAAAATTTGCGTAAATTCTTACGAAAATACTTTTGGCTGATAATCGGTTCATTACTAATTATTTGTCTTGACCAGCTTACCAAATGGCTGGTGGTCAAAAATATTCCGTATGGCGGCGTATGGTCTCCCTGGGAATGGTTGACACCGGTGGCACGGATCGTTCACTGGAGCAATACAGGCGTCGCTTTTGGCATGTTGCAGGGGATGAACCCGGTTTTTATCGCTCTGGCGTTAATCGTTTCCGGCATGATTATCTACTATTACCAGCAGATCGATCAACAGGACTGGCTGATACGACTGGCGCTCACGCTGGAGTTGGGGGGAGCTCTTGGCAACATGATCGACCGTATTCGTTATGGTCACGTCGTGGATATGATTTCTGTGGGAAATTTCCCTGTGTTTAATATCGCCGATAGTTGCATTACCATCGGGGTTGTTATTTTGCTGCTTGGAGTGTGGCTGCAAGAAAAAAGGGAAAAAACCCGCCAAATCCATGCTGAGGCAAGTGATTCAATCGTCGAGAACAAAAATTGAGTCTTCGCGAGTATGAATTTCATGTAAAAGATGCAACAGCGACACGCCTGGATAAGTTCCTGGCTCAACATCTGCCTGATACCTCCCGTTCCAGGCTTCAAGCGCTGGTCAAAGAGGGGATGGTTCAGGTTAATGGTACGCTGATTCAAAAGACCGGATTTTCCGTCGAAGCTGGTGACAGGGTGACCATTACGATCCCAGAACCGGTAGCTGCCGGGCTGGTGCCGGAAACAACAACCCTGGATATTCTTTTTGAAAATAAAGATGTGGTGGTGATTAACAAATCTGCGGGAATGGTGGTTCATCCATCGCCGGGTCATGCCTCAGGCACCTTGGTTCATGCAGCTTTGGGGAATTTTTCGGATCTTGAGGGGATCGGCGGGGAATTGCGACCGGGCATCGTACACCGTTTGGACAAAGATACCTCTGGAATCATCCTGATGGCGAAAAACGAACATGCCCTCCGCTGGTTGCAAGATCAATTTCGCCTGCGGAAGGTGAGGAAGATCTATCTGGCACTGGTGGATGGCAAACCACCCACTCCCTCTGGCAGGGTGGAAGCTGCTATTGCCAGAGACCCGGCACACCGTAAACAAATGGCTATTGTTCCTGATGGAAAAGGAAGGGAAGCCATCACAGAGTATAGAACCTTGCGTCAGTTTCCGCAGCATACTTTGATAGAGGCTCACCCGCTCACCGGTCGTACCCACCAGATCCGATTGCATATGGCATTTTTACACTGCCCCATCGTCGGAGATGTCGTTTACGGCAGGAAAAAGCCCAGTCTACCGCTGGAGAGACATTTTTTACATGCTGCTCAGCTCTCAGTGGTGCTGCCCGGAGATGAACAATCCACCCTTTTTCAGGCACCACTTCCGCAGGAGCTGCAACAGGTGCTGAACGATCTAATTTCAGTTTATGGAGAAGGCAATGAAAATCATTGATTTGCGCTCTGATACGGTGACCAAACCCACAGAGGAAATGCGGCAGGCAATGGCTAAAGCCGAAGTGGGAGACGACGTTTATGGTGAGGATCCTACAATCAACAGACTGCAGCAAATTGCTGCCGAAACGATGGGCAAAGAAGCGGGTCTTTTTGTGGCTTCCGGGACAATGGGTAATCTCCTTTCTGTGCTGAGCGTTTGCCGCAGAGGGGATGAGGTGATCATGGGGAATTTGGGGCATACTTTTCTATTCGAAGCTGGAGGAATTTCCGCTCTGGGTGGTGTCTTCCCGCATACTTTGCCCAACCAGGCGGATGGTTCGTTGCGCCTGGAGGACATCGAGGATGCCATCCGACCGGATGACATTCACGATCCGATTTCCCGAATGGTGATTTTGGAAAATACTCATAACCGCTGTGGTGGAACAGTCCTGAGCCCACAATATACCCAGGCGGTGGCAGAGCTGGCGCATCGCCATCATTTACATCTCCACCTGGATGGGGCGAGGGTCTTCAATGCCGCCGTTGCCTTGGGGATTCCTGCGGCAAAGGTTGCCGAAGCGGCGGATAGTGTCACATTCTGCCTGAGCAAAGGTTTGTGCGCGCCAGTGGGGAGCGTGGTCTGTGGGAGCCGAGATTTTATTCAACAGGGACGGCGGATTCGGAAAATGCTTGGTGGCGGGATGCGTCAGGCAGGCATTCTGGCTGCAGCCGGGATCGTAGCGCTTGAAAAAATGACCACCCGTTTGCAGGAAGATCATGAAAAGGCGAAGGAATTGGCTGAGGGATTGGTGAAAATCCCCGGGATTGTATTTGAAATGGGTTTTCCGCAAACGAATATGGTGTTTCCTTCGCTCAGTCCCGAAGTCTCTCTCTCAACGCAACAGGTGATTGAAAAATTGGGAGAAATGGGGATTCGATTGAGCGCTGTGGCTAGCCGCCGCTTCAGGCTGGTGACACATTATTGGATTAGCGAAGAGGATGTGACGGCAGTGGTTAAGGGATTTGAAAAAGTGCTGACAGCTTGACAGTCGAAAGGCTTAAAAAGGGGTTTAGAGCCCTTCTGATATAATAAGATTGTTTTTCAGCCACAGTCAAAAGAGGAGTGCATGGATTCTTTTGTAACTTTAAAAGAGATTGATTTAGCCGTCCAAACCCTTCGTGAACGGATCCAAGGTATGCCAGAGGTTGGGCTCGTATTGGGTTCAGGTCTTGGAGGACTGGCAGATGCCGTGGACAATGCCGTGATTGTGCCGTTCAATGAGATTCCATTCTGGCCGGTTTCCACAATTCAAGGGCATGCCGGTCGCCTGGTGGTTGGTGATTTATTTGGCGTACCGACGATGGTGATGCAAGGGCGGGTGCATTATTATGAAGGTTACTCTATGGATCGCGTGACCTTTCCAGTCCGGGTAATGCAACGGCTGGGCATCAGCACGCTCATCCTCACCAATGCCGCCGGTGCGATCAACCCGGACTATTTGCCGGGGGATGTGATGGTGCTCACCGATCACATCAATATTATTGGTATGGGGGGACTGAATCCGCTGCGTGGTCCGAATCTGGATGAATTCGGCGAGCGGTTCCCTGACATGAGCCAGCCTTATGATCATGCGCTGATCGCGTCAGCGCTCAAAGTAGCCGCTGAGGCTCAAATAAATCTGCATCAGGGGGTTTATGTTTGTTTAGCCGGTCCTTCCTTTGAATCCCCTGCAGATTTACGCTTCCTGCAACGGATCGGCGCGGATGCTGTTGGAATGTCTACTGTGCCCGAAACAATTGTCGCCCGGCATGGCAAGACCCGGGTATTGGGACTTTCAGGCATTAGCAATAAAGCTAACCTGGATGGACGTACGGTTACCAGCCATGAAGAAGTGCTTGAAGCCGGCAAAATTATCGTCCCAAAACTGACCAGTATTATTCGTGGCATTCTGGAATCCATGTCAAAGACAGAGGAAACCTGAGAAATTGATACCAGGTAAAAACCCTTGGAAAGTTTGCTGAGGTTTCTATCAAAGTACGAAATTCTTATTTATGTCATCGCCGGATTGACCATCTTTATCTCGGCGCGGACGACTTATCGATCCTGGCGGGAATGGTCAGCAAGTCTTTTTGGGTTGGAAAAAGAAAAAGCTCAACAGAAATTCAACCAGGGGCTTACGATCCTGGTCTTTGGAGTATTGATCGTCGCTGGATTGTTTATCGTAAATACATTCGTCACTCCTTCAGTGCCTGGCGTGCAGCAGCTTCCTACACCGACCATTGATATGACCAGGCAGGCAGCAACCAATACGCCTCGTCCCACCCTGCAAATCACGGGCGAAGGACTGATCCCAACCATTGCCTCATACTTAAGTCGCGGCTGTATCCCTGATCAACTGGATTGGACGGACCCAAAGAATGGAGACACGATCAGCGGAATCGTGGAGCTTAAAGGAACCGTGAATGTGGAAAATCTGGGTTTTTACAAGTACGAGTACGCGCCTTCGGGAAGCAATAACTGGACAACCATCGCCGCCGGGAACACAACCGTTCAGAACGCGAATTTGGGTGGTGCCTGGGATACCAGTGACCTCACGCCGGGAAATTATGAACTCCGGTTGCTGGTAAATGATAATCTTAATAATCCATTAACCCCATGCGTGATTCAGGTAACCATAAAAGCAGCGGAGTAAACCATGGCAGAGATAGAAATTCGACCCGCGATCTCAAATGATATTGCTGCACTGGAGAGTTTCGATACTAGCTGTGAAACCACACATGTCTGGCAAATAGACAGTCATTTGAGTAAAGACCACATTACCTATGAACTCAAGGAAGCCCGTCTTCCAAGGATCTTGCGTTTACCTTATCCGCCAAGAATGGAGTCCCTGAAAGACACGTGGACACGACATTCTCTCTTCCTCGTAGCGCGATGTGAGGAGCAACTGGTGGGATACTTGATTTTGGATGACAGACCGGACCTGGCTGCCGCATTGATCAGTGACATTGTGGTGACACCACCTATGCGCCGCCAGGGTATTGCCAGTGCCCTTCTCCTTGCCGCTCAAGAATGGCTCAAAACAAAAAGGGTTGCCAGGTTGATGATGGTAGTTCCGGCGAAGAATCATCCGATGATTGAAATGTTAAGAAAATTGCGATTTGAGTTTTGTGGTTTGGCGGATGGCTATTATCCCAATCACGATATGGCGTTTATATACATTCACACGCTCAAGTAGAGAGGTCATTTGGAACCCTGGACGAATGAAGTGATCCCGATCGCCAGAACAATCAGCCAGATTTTGACGGCTGGCATTGCGATCACAGCTTTTTCTTTGCTTTTATACAGTCTGACCTTTAATTTGCGTGAGCGAGTGGCGCGCGCATTTATGCTGATTATGGTTTGCCTTGTCATTGCCTTTTCAGCGGAATCCTTTGGGAGTACCGGCAAGGAAACAGCCACTATCGATTTTTGGCTTCGTGCAGAGTGGGTTGGAATTATTCTTTTGCCGGCTGCCTATCTGAATTTTTCGGACGCCCTGCTGGCTACCACAGGATTGCCATCCCGCTGGCGGCGCAAATGGGCAATTCGGGTCACTTTTGTAATTTCCCTGGTACTGATTGGTTTACTTTTCACGCCCTGGTTTTTGGGCAATCTAGTCACCGGTCAACAGCCTGCACCGCATCACCAACCAACCATTTTGACGAAACTCTTCACGGTGTACTATGGGGTTATTTTAATCCTGGCCTGGATCAATTTCTACCGCGCCTATAAGCGCACGCTTACGCGAACCAGCAAACGCAGGATGCTTTACCTTACCATCAGCGCAATCGGTCCAGTGGTCGGCGCTTTTCCGTTCCTTCTGTACAGTTCCAACTTCGCTGCCAGCCGTACGCTGCTCTTTTGGTTTATCACGATTATTGTCACTGCCGGTCTGGGAATGTGCATCTTCTTAATGGCTTACGCAGTGGCATTCTTTGGTGTTCCGTGGCCGGATCGTGTAGTGAAGAGCCGTCTGGTCAAATGGACATTGCGCGGACCGATTACAGCCAGTCTTGCCCTGGGGTTAATGACAATTGTCAAACGTGCCAATGAGGCGCTTGGTGCTTCGTTTGAGGCAATGTCGCCAATTATAATGGTGGTAACCGTTTTACTGTCCGAATATGCGATTACGCTCTTTTTCCCTTATATTGAAAAATGGTTCGTATACGATCAGGACGAGCATGATTTTGACATCCTGCGCTCGCTTGAGGAGCGCATCATCACCCGGGGGGATTTGAAGCAGTTTATCGAGATGATTCTCTCTGCGGTAACCGATCAAACCCAGGCTGTGGGAGCTTATTTATTAGAAGTTTCGGAGGATGGGCTGCGCCTTGTGGACCGGACTGCGGAAATTCGCCTCAACCTGGACCAGATGGATCGAATTGAAGCTGAAACCTCCAATTTGGAGGATTCTGTCAGACAGCTCACCGTGGGGGAAGACCTGTTAATACCGTTATGGAGCCCTAACAACGGTTCTGCGCTTCGCCTGATTGGTTTTTTGGGAGTAGCAGGTGTGCGGCAGGATCAGCGGGAAGACACTGAAGCCGAAAAAGCGTTGGAGCGGCTGGCGGAACGAGCTGGGGTCGCTTTGCGCGACCGCGAATTGCTGGAACAGGTCTTTGACACCCTGGAGCGAATCGATCCGCAGGAGGAACTGATTCAACGATTACGCGCCACTGGCAGGTTTAATCAAAAAGCGCTCCTCGTCGATACGGACTGGATGGAGCAAAAAGAAATGACCAGCTGGGTCAAAGGGGCATTGACTCACTACTGGGGAGGTCCGAAGCTTACCGACAGTCCACTTATGCGGATGGAAATAGTGAAGAATGCCCTGGCAGAAAATGGAGAGAATGCGACCAACGCTTTACGCAGCGTTTTGAAAAAAGCACTTGACCAATTAAAACCAGCGGGTGAAAAGAAATACACTGGCGAATGGTTATTGTATAATATTCTAGATATGAAGTTCATGGAAGGGAAAAAAGTACGAGAAATTGCGATTAAATTGGCTGTTTCGGAAGCAGATCTTTACCGGAAACAAAAAGTAGCCATCGAAAAAATTGCAGATATTCTTGTCCAGATGGAAATGCAAGCCACCGGGCGCAATCCAGAATAAAAGCTTATCGATAGCATTAATGGGCAGGGGAGGGTAACGCATGATGGTTGCAAATAAGAATGTGGAAGAATGGGGGGGAGATGAGGAAATTGATGAAGGCTGGTGGGCATCTATCCTTTCGGATGAGGAAAAGGTTTTCCATGAAGTCAACGAATTAAACTGCCGACCTTGCGATACTAAGAATGGTCATGAGATTAATTGGGATTGTGTGAAAAAGATCTTCAACGAAGATCAAGTGATTTTGATGGCAGTTACAGGGTTCAACCGAGGGGGGTTATTGGTGCAGAGTGATGGTATTCAGGGATTTGTACCCTTCTCGCACCTCGTTGATCCGCCATCCGAAAAAAAATCACAGACAAAACCCATTGATCTTTCAAGCTATATCGGCAGATCCCTCTATTTGAAGATCATCGAATGTGAAGAGGAGAATGATCGGATTGTTTTTTCTGAAAGGGCGGCGCAGGCAGGTGAAGGAAAACGCAAGGAGGTTTTTGAACATTTACGCCCCGGCACGATCGCCTGCGGTATTGTCACCAATATCACTGATTTCGGTGTTTTTGTGGATCTGGGCGGGGTGGAAGGTCTGGTCCATGTTTCTGAAATTTCCTGGGGCAGGGTAGATAAACCTGCCGATCTGCTGAAGGTTGGACAACAGGTCAAAGTGGTGGTACTTCAGGTCAATGAAAACAATTCCCGGATTGCCCTGAGTATTAAACGGCTTTCACCGAATCCATGGGACAGGCTGGCGAGAATTTACAAGCCGGGGGACATTGTTCCAGCAGTATTAACCTCGGTCATGCGTTTTGGCATCTTTGCCCGCCTGGATGAAGGGGTTGAAGGGTTGATACATGTGTCTTCGTTCCAGGATAAAACTGGCTCAAGAGACATTTTTAAAGACTTCACTCCGGGTCAACATGTGCAGGTGAAGATCCTACATGTAGATGTGGATCGAAGGCGGCTGGGGTTGGGATTGATCTCAGAAGAATGACCACCAAACCTCCTCTCAAAAAGACTACCGCGGCAAGACCAAAGACAACCCAAAAGGAAAGCAAAACTCCAACCGCCGCTGAAGCCCGGCAGAAAGCGTCAGTTAATACCGCCGCAAGTGAACCTCTTCCGCTCGATCCCGTATGGAAAAAAGCGAAGTCAGCATTTGAGCACATTAAACCGTTTGCCTGGGATTTGCTGGGCACTTTTCTCGTCCTGCTGGCTGTGTTGTCGATTTTGGGCTTACTGGGATTAAGCCGGGGAATTTGGATCAATTCGTGGGTTGAGTTTTTAAAGCGAAGCTTTGGTTATGGTAGCTTCTTAATTGCCCTCCTGTTTGGTTTGGGCAGCATTCTGGTCTTTCAATTTAGTGTGGGGAAAAAATTAACCCTGCCGTTTTCGCGTATTCTGGCATACGAAGGGCTGATTCTTCTATCCTTTCCATTATTATCGCTGTTTGGGGGAGTATCCGTCGAACGAGCGACAGAAGGACTGGATGGGGGCGTACTCGGCTGGGGGCTGGCACAACTGCTCGTGCCAATATTAACCCGAACGGGTACTTTTCTATTTTATGGCATCTGCTTTCTGGCGTTGTTAGAAGTTGCAACCGGCTTCTTGAGAAAAATGATCGGGCAGAGGAAAACCCTGATGGTAACCAGCGGGGAATCTCCAAAAAGTATGGCAGCCACTCTCCCGGCTCAAAGTCTAATCACGGACACTCACACCCGATCCAAAGATAACCAGGCATCACTAAAAACAGTGCCTCCTGCTGAGAAGACAGTGCCTCCGTTCAGAATCGACGAGGAGCTGCCTCCCTTATCTCTATTGATGGATGAGCAACTAAGAACACCTGATGAAATAGTAATCAAAGAAAATGCGCTGGTGATTGAAAGAAAGCTGGCAGAATTTGGAATTCCGGTAAAAGTGATTGGCTATCGAATTGGTCCCAGTGTTACTCAGTATGCGGTTGAGCCAGGGTATTCGGAGCGAATTGGACCGGATGGAAAAACCGTGCGTCATAAAGTGAAAGTATCCCGGATTACCAGTCTTTCCCGTGATCTTGCGCTAGCGTTAGCAGCCCAACGGCTGCGGATTGAGTCACCTGTGCCGGGAAAATCCTATGTTGGAGTGGAAGTTCCAAACGTGGATAGCGCTTTCGTGCGCCTTAAACCCTTGCTGGCTTCTGAAACCTTTTTTCAAAAGAAAACACCGCTCAAACTCGCTCTGGGACGGGATGTTTCAGGAGAACCTGTGCATGCTGATCTGGAAAAATTACCTCACCTGTTGATTGCCGGAACGACAAATTCGGGCAAATCTGTTTGCGTCACCGCTTTAACCACCTGCCTGGTAATGAATAACTCCCCAGAGCAATTAAGATTGGTGATGCTTGACCCAAAAATGGTGGAATTGGTAAGGTTTAATGGGCTGCCGCATTTGATGGGCAAAGTTGAAACCGAGCTGGAACGAATGCTCGCAGTGTTGAGCTGGGCACAAATGGAAATGGACCGTCGTTACCGGTTGTTGGAAGAGGTGAATGCACGCAACCTGACAGCTTATAACCTGAAAATGCAGCAGAAGAAAAAACCTCCGCTGCCACGAATCGTCATCATTATTGATGAACTGGCTGATTTAATGATGAGTGCTCCCGATCCAACCGAGCGTAGTCTCATCCGCCTGGCGCAAATGGCACGAGCGACCGGGATCCACATGATTGTAGCCACCCAGCGCCCCAGTACAGATGTGGTAACTGGTTTGATTAAAGCTAATTTTCCGGCACGAATCTCGTTTGCTGTAGCCACTTCGGTGGATTCAAGAGTGATTCTGGACTCAAGCGGGGCGGAAGAATTGCTTGGCAGAGGTGATATGCTCTTTCTCGATCCGGCACGCTCCGGATTGCAGCGTATACAGGGTGTCATTGTCAGCGATGCGGAAATTGAAAAGGTTCTTAAATACTGGCAAGGAAAGCATCCTCCTTCGCCGCTACAGAGTGCTCCGTGGGAAGAAATGGTGGGGCAGACAAGCGGAATGGAGAATGATGAGTTGATTCAGCAGGCAGAAGAGATCGTGAAGGCGGCGGGCAGAGCTTCCACTTCCTTGTTGCAAAGAAGATTGCGCATCGGTTTTCCACGTGCAGCCAGATTGATGGAGGAGTTGGAAGAAATGGGCGTGATTGGACCGGCAACCGGCAGTGGTAAAGAACGGGAAGTTTTAGTGAATTCAGAAGAAGATCCTCTGACTGAAGAAGAATTCGAAGAATAATGGACATTTGATTTGCCTTAACTTAGAGTAAAATTCAGCTTTATTGGCAGGCGAGATGACAACTGAGAAACCAACCCCACCGGAAGTGAAAAAAAACTGGTCTTTTGAACAATTTATGCGTCAAACGTTCAAGGGAATTTTGGACACGATCGCTGCTTTCCTTTTAAAGTTAGGACTGACGCCTAATCTGATCACGACTTTCGGACTGGTAATAACAATCGTCGCTGCTGTGTTTGCAGCGTTGGGCAGATTCCCGTTAGCCGGGTTAATTCTGCTTATTGGTGCCCCTTTGGATGCTGTGGATGGGGCAATGGCTCGAAAACTGGGCACTCCAACCCGGTTCGGTGGTTTTTTTGATTCAGTGATGGACCGCTACTCCGAGCTTTTCATCCTGGGCGGATTATTGGTCTACTATAACGGGAAAGCGGACACCACCACTGCACTTCTCGTTTACATTGCGGCTGCGGGTAGCCTGATGGTTTCCTACACACGGGCGCGGGCAGAAGGATTGCAATTAAATGCGCGGGTAGGATTTTTTTCCCGTCTGGAGCGCATGATCTCGTTGATTCTTTTCCTGCTAATCGGTAAACCCGTGATCGCCATCTGGTTGATTGCCATTCTGGCTAATTTCACTGCAATCCAACGCATTTTATTCGTACACCGGCAAGCGAAGGATACCAAAGTAGATGCTGGATAAATGGAGAGGACTTAAACATGGTTGACGGTTTTACGATTTTTGGGATCAAAATTTACTTTTACGCTTTGATCATTATCGCGGGTGCCTTACTGGCTGCAGTATTAGCCTCGAAAGAAGCAAAAAGACGCGGTTTCGACAGTGATATTGTTTGGGATTTACTTCCCTGGCTGTTGATGGCTGGGATTATTGGGGCACGCATCTGGCACGTATTGACGCCTGATTCGACTTTATTGATCAATGGAAAAAACCCTTATTTTATTCATCCCCTTCAAATTTTTAACATCCGCAAAGGCGGGTTGGGGATTCCGGGGGCGGTGATGGCAGGGGTGCTCGCCTTGTGGATTTACTGCCGCCGCAAGAAATTAAGCTTTATGACCTGGGTGGATATCGTGGCACCTGCTGTTGCACTCGGGCAGGCGGTCGGGCGATGGGGTAATTTCTTCAATCAGGAAGTGTATGGTATGCCCTCCAATCTTCCCTGGGCAATTCGGATCGATCCAGCACACCGATTGCCCGGTTTTGAAAATATCGAAACCTATCATCCCACCTTCCTCTACGAATCTATCTGGAATTTGTTGAATATGGCGGTTTTGCTGGTGGTCGCCAGAAAGTTCAAAGATAAACTTATCGCAGGAGATATTTTCTTCCTCTACCTGGCTATTTATTCTATTGGGCGATTTTTCCTGGAGTTTATCCGGATTGTTAATTCTCCTATTGCCGGAATTAACAGCAACCAGGCACTGATGGCGATCGTCTTCATCGGATCGACGATTACTTTGGTTGTCCGGCATCTCTCACCACGAAAAACAGCAGGAAATACTGCGCTGGACTAGGTATAGACACGTTTGGGAGGAGGAGCGATGAGCCGATTTGTCATTTTAGGTTCTGCGAATGCTGTCGCCAAAGAAGGGCAGGATAATACCCATCTTCTGATCGAAGGTGCCCGGAAAGTCATTCTGGTGGATTGTGGCGATAATCCGATGGCGAAACTCTCGATGGCTGGATCCTCGATCCATGCCGTTACCGATCTGGTTTTAACCCATTTTCATGCGGATCATGTGGGCAGTTTGCCATTACTGCTCATGGATATGTGGCTCGAAAAGCGAACCACTCCTTTAACCATCCATGGTCTGGAAGTTACCCTTGAAAAGGCGAAAAAGTTATTGGATCTTTTTGGCTGGCTGGATTGGAAAGAGATGTTTCCGGTTAATTTTGCCCCCACTCCTCAAGAGGGCGAGTCGCTGATTCTCTCGGATAATGAGGTGAAGGTTTTCGCCCTACCAGTGGTTCATTTAGTACCGACCATCGGGTTGAGGGTGGAGTTTGGCAGCCACCGGGTTGTGGCTTATTCTTGCGATACGGAACCCTGTCAGAATGTGCTGCGGTTGGCTAGTGGAGCTGCGGTTTTGCTGCAGGAAGCTGCTGGCGCTGCTAAAGGTCATACATCCCCCGAACAGGCTGGGATCATTGCCCGTGATGCGGGGGTGAAAAAACTGATTCTCATCCATTATGACAATCGGGTTAATGAAGAAGTACTGCTGGCAGAAGCTCGAAAACATTTTCAGGGCGAGATATCACTGGCGCAGGATCTGTTTGAGGTCTAGGGATTACCAGCCTTCTAAGAACTCCCGCCATTCGTGGTTTTCAGGCAGGTAATGAGCGAAGATAT
>Ga0116192_1001805_pt1 | contig 14714 bp, 9 predicted proteins | sample AD_UKC113_MetaG_FD_89876 | JGI IMG/M metagenome (GOLD analysis project Ga0116192, IMG submission 89876) | Active sludge microbial communities of municipal wastewater-treating anaerobic digesters from Hong Kong - AD_UKC113_MetaG | ecosystem: Engineered > Bioreactor > Anaerobic > Digestate | place... | reverse complement strand
CAGACACGCGGCTCATTTCCTGCAATACCAGGGCCGGCTGCCTTACATGCTCCAGCACCTCACAAGCTAACACTACATCGAACGATGCATCATGAAAGGGCAAAGCCTCCCCCACATGGATAGACCATGACGCATCCGGCACATTCATCCGTCCCACCTTGACCATTTCATAGGTGATATCAGATCCCGTCCAAAGAAGATCGGGTCTCACTGCCTGGATATATTCAATAAGGTGGCCTTCGCCACTTCCGATTTCGAGAGCCGTGTGAAGCGGAAGATTTGCTATCAATCCCTGGAGGGTCTGCCGATATCCCCCCACAAGCGCCCGTACCAGGGGATTTCGTGATTGGTGTTTGTCAAAATAATTACCAGTAATTGTAGCAACAGGATCCACAGACACCATTGACTTTATCCTTTGCCGTCCTGAAGTTTCAAGCTCCCCCAGCTACCTCCGCGCAAGTTTCAAGGGCAGCTCTCATCACACGCAACCTGAAAGACCCATAAGCGATCTTGACGGTAGATCGGCTCAAATGCCTCACTGTCTAACAGGTTCCTGGAGGTCACGGGCCAGCTGTTATCATAGACCATAAAATGGGTGATTCCGGTGCAACATGCCATAGTTGCAGGCAATGGGCCTTGTGCTTCTGCTGCAGCTAGAATATCATAGGTGCTCGCAAGATTCCGTTGTAACACGTCTCGGTCCGCAGCCTCCCACGCATAAATCATTGGCGGCACAGTAACCTCTCGATGCGTTAGCAACGGAAGCCAATACCCCGCATCACTACCGATGAGCCACCCCGGCGACCATTCAGGCTGCAAAGAATTGACGAGGAAAAGCGCTGAAGATGGAGTGTGCTCCTCGACCCAATGCATGGCAACCACATCACTTTGGCGCAGATAGAGAGGACCGCCGTTGAGCACAGCCGGAAAATGAACGTCAGCAGCCAAACAGCCTGTCCCCAACAATAACGCCGCTAATAGCAAAAATATCTGGCGTCGTGTACCATTTAACTGGGTCATAATGTGGCTAAACCGGAGACCAAGGAAAATGGCCATAGGCACAGATAAGGTGAGAACCGAAGTTTTCAGATCCCATTGAAACGATTGCGTTAGTTTGAAATAAAGATATCCACCCAGGGCAAGTATCAACGCCCATAAAATAAACAGCCCATCGTCCACATGTTGACGGTCCCATAACAAGGCAGCCAGGGCCGCCATAGAGAGCACAAGCACTGGCAGATTCGTAATAAAAGACAAGACAGGCAATTCCAGGCGGGAGAGATCATTGTACCCCCCCAAAATCTCATACCCTATCCGCAATTGTTGCGGATCGAGTTGCACCCAAACAATACGCACCAGCCAGGGCAATGCCATCAGCACAGCAATGCTGCCAGTCCACAGCCAATCGCGCAATGCTCTGCTCTCATGGCGTATCAACTTCAGAAGCGCCATTACACCCAACAGAATGACGGCAAAGAAAGCCTCCCGATTGTGAGCAAAAACCAGAGCTGCAATCAGTAAAGAGGGCACCCACAAGGGGCTCCAATCGTCACGCCAGCCTACAAAAGGCAAAATAGCCAGCGGCAAAAACAACATCCCGGTAGTCTGTGTGAATCGGCCCCACCGCAACAGGCAAAACGGCGAGACCATGATCAGGCTCATCAACGCCGCTGACACGACTCCAGCCCTACGGTCGCCAGCAAGCCGTTCGCTGAGCAAGGCAGTTGTCGCGGCAATAGCGCCGTTGAGCACTAAGGCCGTCGTCTTGGTGGTAAGCAACAGCTCTGTACCCAATAACCAGCGGAACAACGCCACAATGCTGTGAAAACCGAAATGATAGGTGAAACTAAGCAAAGGTGCATACGGTTCATACGAATCGGGGAGGCCTCCCTGCTCGGCAAATAATTGCACAATAAGGGTGTGATGATAGGTATCACTGCCCGGCAGCATGACCATGCCCCGTCCAAGAAAAAGGCGGAAGCCGATGCCGATAAGAATAATCAACCATAAAAGCAGCGTGGCCGCTGGTTGCGATCCCACCCAATAAACGCGCCGTCGCCACAAATCCTGATCCTTGTAGAAGCAATACAGGCCTATCACAACCGCTATCCCCATCCATGCGCGTACCGACCAGGACGATAGATGCAAGTGTACCAAGTCACCCCAAACCAGGAACGTCATCCACGCCGCAAGAGCTGCCATCACGCTCATGATCAGGGTGACGGTGAAGTCACCTTTCACTTTGCGCACCCACCCCCGCACAAGGGTGTAGCCGGCGAAAAAGAGGATCCCCAATGCAACGGCTCCATAACCCAGCCAACCCACTCCCATCAAAGCAAGATCGAGCGCAATGAAGGTTGGAGCATAATGCAACTTAAAAGAAGATTGTGCATCCTGAGGAAGATCCCCTTCATACAGAGAGCCATCCGCGTAGGTTGCAGCTGCTCCGCAAGGGACCTGAACAGCGCCGGCAAAGCCCGACAGGGGCTGCAAGAGAGCGTAGTAATACTGGCTATGCGAATGCAGGATCGGCGTGAAAGGAAAGTGATAATAGCCAGCAGCTGCTCCGGGACTGAGCAATACTGTTGAGGTAAGGATATCCGTCGTCGCGATAGGACTGGCGCGCAGATGCAACACCAACGGCCCCTCCGCGGCAGTATCCGGCTGCAAATAGATTTCAAAAGCATCCAGCCCCCCGTGGCGAGCAACAAAGGACTGCCCCACAACGGTCGTATTCGAAAGCGTTGCCACACAATCTGACAGAGTTGCAGGCTGCGCGATATCTGTAAAATCATTACAGCTCGTCAAAAAAAGCAAAAGCAAAAGCCAGACCAGGTTCTTAAAGAGTCGCGGCATTCGCATGGTAGTCTCCCGAATAGATTTCTTGCAAGCGCGCCAGATGTTCAGAGAACGACAACGGCTTTGGCACAGCAGCTCGCAACGCTGCCAGGCGTTCCGGCTGGCTTATCAGTTCCTGCAACGCCTCACGCCAGGCCATCCTATCCCCCGGCGCTACCAGGAGCCCATCCACGCCGTCCCGGACTTTTTCGGTCAACGCGCCTAGACGCGAAGCGATCACCGGCACACCCGCCGCATGGGCCTCTTGAATCACGACGGGCGAATTCTCGTACCACAAAGAGGGGACCGCAAGGATGTCCGTGTTGGCTAACACCTCAGCCACGCGAGCATTATCTATGGCTCCATCAAATGTGATGACGTCGGGATCTGCTATTGCTCGCAGGCGCTGCACATAATCAGGAAAAGTCTGTAGATTGCCAATCACACGTATGTGCAATGCTTGCGGCGATATCCCGCGCGCCGCTTCCACAAGCACATGAACCCCTTTTTGCCACGCCAATGATCCCAGATAGGTGACGCGCAAAGGCGTCTGCGCAGGACGGGGTTGCCAGGGGACGTTGAATCTAGACATGTCAATGCCGTTTTCCAACACTTCGAAATGGGTAGCAGAGAAACCCGCCGCGAGGTAGCGTTCTCGCAGAAACCGGGAAGGGGAGATGAACCGCCCTACGTGCAATGCCGCGTTACGGATCAATCCATCCCGCAGCTGCATCACCGGCGCTAACAACGGACGGGCGAAACGTAACACCGGTCCGCCCGCACGTGCCGTCGCGCAACGTGCACAATTGAGTCCCCACGCCTTACCCCGGCACACCTGCATGTCGGGCCAGATGAGCTGTGAGTTGGCACAGAGAAACCAGTAATCGTGCAACGTGAGCAGCGCCGGAATTCCTGCCGCAAGGGCTGGCAGACGGTAAGAGAGGGACATCAAATGTTGAAAATGGATCAAATCTGGCTTAAACTCAGCCAGAAAGCGTCGGAAAACCGTCTCAATGTCAGGGTTGAAAAATGTATCCTGGAACAACATCGCGGGATTAGCCCGGCGAGGGTCAAAGGCACGCCCCACCCGCCAAGTCTGGAAACCATCGCGCATCTCTCTTTCCACTCCATCCTGTTTGCCGTCACCATCATCGCGGTACAGTACAGCAACCGTATGGCGGGCAGCCAGTGCGCGTGCCAGATTGAGGGTGTAAATTTCAGTTCCGCCCAGGGACGCCGGGGGGAACTTGTGGACGACTAAAGCTATCCGCATATGCCTCTCAAGTCGTCGTAGATTTTCAGCAATGCCGTGTAAGTTCGTTCCCACGTGTAATTCTGCACTTCCACATACCCCGCATTGCCCAGCTGTTGCGCAAAATGACGGTCTTCCAGGAGCCGTTGAATAGCCTTTGCCAGGGCCGCCGCATCGCCGAAAGGCACTAACAAGCCATTGCGCCCATGCGTGATCACTTCGGGGATGCCCCCGGCCAGAGCGCCAATAACAGGCCTGGCATGTTGCCATGCCTCCAAAAAAACAATTCCAAAAGTGTCAACGCGGCTTGGCAGCGCCAACAAGAAGGCACTTTCTAGCAAGTGATGCTTGACATTATCATCCACAAATCCAAGGATACGAATATGGTCACCAATGATAGCCTGCTCATGAGGGGGGCGTTGTTGCAAAAAAGATATCAAATCCTCCTTGCGTGGCCCTGCAACGGTCAAATTCACCGGTACCCCTGCCTGATTCAGTCGAATAATGGCTTGAGCTAAAGTAAACGCTCCCTTATCGTAGGTGTTCGCGCCAAGGAAAAGCACTGCCGGTACAGCACTATCCGGTTCAGGGTACTCCCTCTGTCCTATCTCGTTATCAAAAGGCCATGGATCAACTCCCATGCGGAGCACATGAAGTTTCTCAGGGAGCACTCCCAGTGATTGAAACGCTGCACGCTCCTTCTCAGATAACGCAATAACAGCGTGCGCACGCCGATAGATTTGTACCTGATGTGCCATCTGATAATGCGCCGCGATCGTCCCTCCGCCCAAGTGCATCAAAGGTTGTACCACCAGCGGTTTTGTAGCATGAGCGGCTGCTGTTGCTCCAGCAAGAAGTAATCCATCCCAACTACTATCTTCCACATGCACCAGATCGCAAGAGGGCGTCAGCTGTTCCAGAGAAGCTTTCAACCCCACCAATGGAGGCATCCATTTCGCAAGATAACGCTGTGCCGGAGCCGCCACTATGGCAGGAACACCAAGGCGATGGAGCCACAAACCAAGGCGGCGCAGCACTCCAAACATGAAAGGGGCGGGCCAGGGGTAAGTTAACGCAAGGCGCTCGACCTGCACACCGTTGAGCACCTCTTGTGGCGGCAAGTAAGATGATGTCACAGGACGACGCCAAAAATCCTCAGCACAACTCGCGGTCGTAGTCAAGACCGTAACAACATGACCATCCGTCACCAAACGTTCCGCCATTGCCTGTAAAAACGTCTGAGCGCCATTGATAAAAGGCCAGTACGTAGGCGATATAAACAGGATGCGCAAAAACTTATTCATCCCCAATTCGTTTTTCAGTACTATCCTGAGAGGGTTTTGTTTCCAGATCCCGTTGCAGCACAGCTAATTGGCTCTCCAAAACAGCAATACGACCAAGCAGCTGTTCAAACGTATGGATAATAGTGCGGTTGAACAAGACTTGCCTTTCAAATGTCGGATCAATATAGGGTTCCCGTAAATGCGAGGTTAAGTTTCGGCGTATCCAGGCTATGAATGTGCCAATAATCGGGATGCCAGAACGGACCCTATACTTACGATCCATAATATCGGCCAGCGAAGCCAACGTCTTCAGCGGCAAGAGATCAACTGCCTGGATTTCGCCACTCGTTGAATCAAGGGTTTCCCGTGGCGGTGTCGTCTTAGCAGCTGGGCCGGGCAGCGGATAGGGTCGCTGAGGTAACCACGCAATCGCCTCCTGCACAACCTTTGACCAACCAGTTTCATAAGTTTCCAAGGCGAAGTCCTGGGAGCGGTCCAAGCCTTTCCGCACCAACGAGCCGTAAAGCTCATCATCAGTCAACAGCCGCACAATCCCGGCGGTCAGACCTTCAACATCACCTGGTGTATAAAACAAACCCGCATCGCCCAAGACCCAGGGATGAGCTGTAGCAGCGCTCGCAACCACCGGTATGCCTGATGCCATGGCCTCAATCAAGGGGACCCCAAAACCCTCATGTAAACTAGCAGTTACATACACATCCGCCAAACGATAATGCGCCGGCAGATCGTCAACACGCCCGGTAAAAATGACCGCATCGGCGACCCCCAACGTGCTGGCACGTTCGCGTGCCTGAGCCACTTGTTCCACAATCGCGGGGTTACTACGATCATCCCCTACCAGCAACAAGACAGTGTTGGGCACCTGCGGTCGGACTTGCGCCAAAGCTTCGACCAACAGATCAACTCGTTTATTGCCCGCCATCCTACCCACGTAGAGTAACACTCGTTTTCCAGCAAGATGGTAACGTCGCAGTAAAGTCGCGTCTTTCGTTCCGGGGCTGAAATGAGAGAGGTCCACTGCCAGCGGCAAGACACGTATAGTTGCCGAATCTAAGCCATAATCAGAAATCAATTGCTGCTTGTTGAAGTCACTGGGGGTAACGACGAGGTCTGCGTATGCCGCAAACTCACCCACGCGTTCAACGCCCAATTGCAGATCAATCTCAGCAAATTGGCTCCCCCATAATTCAGGAGGTGTAACATTGTGATAGTAAAAAATCACTGCTCCACGCTCAAGAGTTTTTAAGGTATCCAGTAGCGGGTAAATCCCGGGGTAATGATAGATATACAAATCTGTTGTTGCAAAATGAGTGTCCTTACCTGAGGTCAACTCATCAGGAGAAACTGTCTTTGCGAGGCGCGCCTGCGCGGCAGGAATTCCCTCTGGAGAATGGGTCACATAAACCCGGACATCATCCCCACGGCGCTGAAAGAATCGCACTTGATGTGAAATACACTGTCCAATAGCATCCTGAGATACCCAGTTTCCATTGAGTATGCTAATGCGCATAAGCCATGCTCCTTATTCCATCGGGATCACATGCCAGTTCCCTCGCCTAAGAAGGCGAGCCAGCACCAGAGGTAAACGTGCGACGTTTGCGCAACACCCGCGCGTAACACCCCTCTACAATGTCTGCAATTCGCTCCACTGTGTAACGCCGTTCAAGTTTCAAACGCCCCTGCTCACCCATAGCACGCGCTGCGGACTCATGTTCAAGCAGCCACGACAACGCTCTGGCGACATCAGCAGCATCGTGTGGAGCAACTAAGACGCCATCAAGCCCATCTGTCACGAGAGAGGCCACGGAATCTATCCGTGCCCCAATCACCGGTTTACGATAAGCCCACGCTTCCAGGTAAACAATCCCAAATGATTCGCCTACAGAAGGTAAAGCAAGAACGTCACAAGCAGCCAGGGCCATGAAGCGCTCATGTGTGGTTACCGCAGGACGCACAATCAATCCCGGTAAATCACCATATTCACGCCATAAGCGCTGAGAGAAGTCGGTCTCAGGCCCAATGGCCAAAAAATAGAGCGACGGATGCTGAGCACGCAACTCAGTAAAAGCCCGCAAGCACAAATCCAGACCTTTATAATCCGCCTTGCGGCCCAAGAATAATAAGACCCTGGCCTGCGGAGGAATTCCGAAATACGCGCGGCAGGTGTCAGCTTCCAGAGCAGGGAAATCAGCCAAACGTATGCCACTTCCACCCACTACAATCGGGGCAGGGCAGGCGCGATCAAGCAAATAATCACGCTCCGCAACAGTCATCGTGATGATCGCATCTGCAGCACACAACATCTTCCACATGTAGCCGATATCATGCGTGACCCATTGTTCGGCATGTAGCAAAGGCGAGATGACCACCGGTAAATTCCGTGCGCGCGCGAGCTTATAGGCAAGCCATGCGTGAGCATAATGCAGATTCACAATATGAACCAAATCGTAGGTCGGAGCGTCATGCAACAACGCCCCTACCATGCCGGGACAAACAGGACCATTGCCCGCCCATATAAAAGGCTGATACCAGGCCGCTCGGGTATTGGCGTAGCCATTCAAACCATATCGCAAGACGCGCCACCCGACCGCCGTGCGTTTCACACTGCGAAAACGATGCACGCGCACGCCATTCACGACGTCAAATTTTGGAAGGCAGTTCTCCCAGGTATGATAATCCAGAGAACGGCTCGTATAGACATCAGCTACATGTCCACGCCGGGCCAGTTCTTCAGAAAGGTCAGTGATGTACCTTTCCGCTCCACCAATAGCCGGGTAGTACTGATGAGAAACATGTAACAGCCGCATCATTCACTCAGCACTTCGGAATAGACGGACAAAAGCTGTTCGACATGACGGGTCAAGTTCAATTCCGTGCGCATTCTGCGGACACAATTTAACCGCATATGCCGTCGCGCATCAGGCGGCTTGCGCAGATGATGGATCACATATTGCGCAAGGGCTGCAGCATCACCGACGGGAAAGAGATACCCGGTTTCCTCCGGCAAAACAAACTCTGGAATGCCGCCCAACGCAGAACCCACCACAGGGGTGCCCATCTCCAAGCTTTCGAAAATCACCACAGGGGAGTTCTCATGTACCACAGAAGGCAAAATCACCAAGTCAGAAGCCGCAAACAACCAACGCATTTCATCAGGGGGCAACACGCCCAAAACGTGAACGGCCGAGCCAAGACTCCGAAATGCTTCCAAAAACCGCTGTTCACCACCGCCTGCGATCGCCACTTGAAGATCTGGGAGATCCTTTAGCAACAATGGCAACGCGCTCAAAAAAACATGGGCTCCTTTAATCTCCACACCGCCGCCGGCAAAGGCCAGCAACGGATAGGCATGTCCTTCTTCCAACCAACGCTTGATATCAGGATGTTGTGGCGGCGCAGCAGGCCTTTCTCGAAAACCCAAACGCAATAGACGAAAACGTTCACGCTGATACCCCGCCTCTACATGGCGGTCAATGAGTGCCTGGCTAGGCGAGAGAAAAAGCCGGACATTTGCGGTGAGCCTGGCGAAGATTTGCCTGCGGTAAGGCACATTTCCCCAGAAGTCATACCGGCGAAAACACTGACGGCAGCCCCGAGGAAACACCGCCGGATCACAAAAGGAGCCATCCGCACGGTAGAGCATATTGTTGGGACATAAAAGCCACAAATCATGAAGGGTGTTTACAACAGGAATACCCATCACCCGACACGCCGTATATACCGCCAGCGTTGCGCCTGATACGTTATGAATATGCACAAGATCGGGTTGTAATCGCCGCAATTCCGCCAGCAAATAGCGATGAACTCGCACATCCCAAATATCAGTGATGGCCGAGCGCAAGGCCGTAAAAAAATGCACCCGATGCACCGGAATACCGGCATATTCGTACCACTCGTCGCGCGCTTCCGGAAGACGATTGCTAAAAACCAGGATCGAACAATCCACCCCCTGTCGAAGCAAAGCCTGACAGGTATGGATATTCGACACTTCGGCGCCACCCGTATAGCCTGGCGGGAACGTATTCACCACGAACAAAACTCGCATCGTCTCTACGCCCTGTGAAGCCGCCGAAGCTCCAATGCCAGATCAGCAAGTTCACGCCGCGCTTCTACATCATATTCGGTCAGCACCTCAGCTAACCGTAAACGATCGTTCAGCATCCGTTCTATCAGCGCACTCACCTGCCTGTTACATTCCGTTTGTTGTTGTATCACTGGTGCTAAGTAAGCCGCTGTAAAATGATCATAAACCCATTTACGCAGAGCACCGATGATACGCCCCCCCCGCTTCAGCTGTGGTTCCAACGGCTTTGCCTCAATCCATGTCAATTGTTGCAAGCCATCAAGCAAATTCTGTATACTAGCTAACGACGTAAGACCTACATCGTAGGGCAAGGAAACCGTGGCCCGCAGCCGCAACAATAAGCCAGCTAGAGCGTCCACTTCATCACCAGGACTGCCCAAGAGCTTGGCCCGCCACTGCATCAAATCATCCAGGAACAACAGGTGAGTTAAGTAACTGCGGTATAACGCGGCCGCGAGGCGTTCCCCTCCAGGAGCCAGCGTGTGTAAATATTCCTGCTCAGCCTCGGCAAATTGGGCTAAAGCCTCACGAGGCCAGTGCTTCAAGACAAATCGCAGACGGTGGTGATGGAAATCATACATCCCTTGATGCGTTGCAGAGCTAGCCAGGCTATGTTCCGCATGAATTAGCGTTGCGGCAGGCGTATAAACCACACGGAATCCTGCCTCACGCGCGCGATAGCACCAATCCACATCTTCATAATACGCCGGCGAGAAACCCTCGTCCAAATCCCCTACTTGTTCATAGGCCCGGCGTGTAATTGTGAGCGCTGCGCCAGTAACAAAATCTACCTCGCTAGCCAAATCATACTGACCGAGATCCTGTTCATGGGCACCGATATGACGTGTCTCACCCCGAACGTTGACCATGCCGCCAGCATGTTGAATGGTCCCATCCGGGTATAACGTTTTACATCCAACAATCCCAATCGAAGGATCAGATGTGGCAGTCTCAGATAACGCCTTAAGCCAGCCTGGAGATACAACAGTATCCTGGTTCAACAGGATCAAAATGTCGCCCTGGGCTGCGTGCAGTCCCAGATTGCATCCTCCAGAAAATCCCAGATTCTGAGAGGCGCGTAATAGCCGTGCTTGTGGAAAGTACCTTTCAACTACATCCCCGGCACCATCAGGTGAAGCATTGTCCACTACCAATATTTCAAAGTCAGGATAATTCTGAGCACAAAGCGCTCGCAAACAAGCTGGCACACAATCATAGCCGTTCCAGACAGGAATTATCACTGAGGCGCGAGGCTGGTTTTGCATTTTCCGAAACCCCCATTAAAAGGCAAAAAAACTGTTGCTGCCGGAGGTTATGAGGAGTCACTTGCCTTCCACCGCCATCTCCCCCCCAAGCTTAAAAGCCCGTATTTCTCTTCAGAACCCGGCAAAATACCAAACGGGTAAAGACGGTCGTGATAATCGAACATTTCAGCAGCTTCCCAATCATGCGCCGACAATGAAATAAGGTATTTGCCTTCCAAAAGTGGCACAGCCGGCAGATCATAATACACGACGCCTTCGCCTTCAATCCAGGGAATATTCAGTCCTGCGAACCTCGTATTTGGGCCAGTGACGTGTGTACCATCATTATGATGAATTCCCAATCCAAAAACAGGGTGTATGACACGCTCCCGTGCATGATAATGGATGACGACGACCATATGCTCGCCGGTCTTGAAAAGTTGCCTCTCCTTTCCCGCCCCATCTAACAATTCCACTCGTGTGATCTGCACCCGACCCGTTCCCCAACGCTTGACATTATCAGGGGATGGTAATTTCCCTTCTTCCGCTTCCCAACTATGCACCGTATATTGCTGGACCACCGATTCCGCAGTGCCATCTGCCACCAAAGTCCCGGCATCCAGCCATAATGCCCGTTTGCACAGGCTACGCACCGTCTCCGCGCTGTGGGACACAAACAGCAAAGTCACGCCATTGGCACGCAGCTGATCAATCCGGTCATAACATTTCCGCTGGAACGCCGCGTCGCCAACGGCAAGCACCTCATCCACCAGCAGAATCTCCGGATCCGTGTGCACCGCCACGGCAAACCCCAGTCGCACGTACATCCCCGAAGAATAATGCTTCACCGGCACGTCAATGAAGGGCTCAAGCTCGGAGAAGGCGACTATCTCATCAAAGCGCCGGTCCACCTCCTGACGGCTCAGCCCCATCATCGAAGCGTTCAAATAGACATTCTCCCGCCCGGTGAGATCGGGATGAAAACCCGCGCCGAGTTCCAACAGCGCCCCTACCCGTCCATGGACCTCGATATGCCCAGAGGTCGGCTCCAGGATGCGTGACACCAGCTTCAAGGCCGTGCTTTTCCCCACGCCATTGGGCCCGATAAGGCCCACCGTTTCCCCCGTCTCAATCTCGAAACTCACATGCCGGAGCGCCCAAAACTCCTCTGAGGCATTCTGATTTGTACGACGCCAGGGAGCCAACCGGATGAGCGCTTCTTGAAAGGAACGCGAACGCTGTTGATGCAACGCGAAGCGCTTGGAAACATCCTCAAAACGAATGGCTGTGTTCATAGGATCATGCTACTCTCGCCCCATTCTTCCTGAAGGCAGACATCAAGAAGCCAGTCCGTAACTTAACACAGATACAGAAATACGCAACCGCGCGACGCGGGAGACTGCCACAAAAGAACGGCGCCCCATCGTAAATGGGGCGCCGTACAAGGTGAATGGCCAAATATCAGGGGACAAAGTCCACCATTCGCCCATCCGTGGTCATCCAACCACACGGACCATTTGTGCAGGCCGAATCGGGCGGCAGTTGACAGTAATTTCGCGCGGTCATGGGCAGAAAGATAAAATAGGAAAACGGCCCCGCCGCATCACGGACGTCATTCTCGGGCACGGCCTCACGCGATTCAGTCTCCGTCGCTGCCATCGTGGTCGGTTCCCATGAAGGCCCCACCATGCGCAAGGGAACCATTTGCAGACACGCCACACGTTCCACCTTCAAATACATCACCTGCATGGTCATGGGGGTGTTGTAGATCTGATCCAGCAGAGTCTGGCTGCAATTTCCCTGGATCATACAGGGATTATAGGCCACTCCCGCCGGCACGAAATACTCGGGCGCTGCCATACTGGCCCCGCGCATGTACGGCAAATAGACAGTTCCGCCCGCCAGATCCATGTCCTTCCAATGCCCCCGCAGCGGCAACCCCATGCTAGAAACATGATCCACCGAGAGCCCCTCGGCTGTATCCATGCGGTAAGTGCCGCCGGTGGGCCGATCCACATTCCCGGTCGGGTTTCCCGGAAATTGCGTGTACATGTCTACCGGCATGGGCGGGAAATTCAACCACAGGTAATCCGCTTCCGCCGGGGCATGCAGCTCAAAACGCTCATGCCGATCGCCAAAACGAGCGCGCAGCTGCTTCACCAGTGGCGTCAGGAGACCGGCATATCCCACTCCCACGTAGCTGTGAAAGGTGAAGGTCTCAGCGCTCAGCACCTCAACAGAAACGACCTGCGGCGCCTGCAAGGTGAACACGGCCGTGAGCTGCCGATAATTCTTGTTCGACATGATGATCTCACACCCCATGTTCGCCGGCACCACCAAGGCCCCGTCCGCCGTGAACTGCGACCGCAGCAGATCACTTTCCCAATAACGGTATTGATTCTGCGACTCCGACACCTTCGGATTACGGATCGGCTTGTTCAAACCGGCCGGCACATACGTGTACAGATCTATCTGACGGGTGACCTCGACCGCGCCATTATACACTCGCACCGTCGAGGCCGGCGATACGGTACCGAACTGGTCAATCCGCGCCGGCTGGCCAAGACACCCAAACATCGTGCCGGTCCAGCTGCCGTCAACCACGAAACGGGGATACACATCCGCCGTGATCACCACCGTATCGCCGGTCCGTTGCCCAGATTTGTAGCGGAGAATGCCATAGCCAGGAGTGTAAGAGAGGATGCTGCCAACGAGGTAATTTTCAGGGACGATTCCCACCAGGTCTACGATGCTCAAGCCGCGAGGTTCCAACCAATCTATCGCACTCGCCGTTGCCGTCGGAAGTAAGCCCGCTGCGGAGGACTTCGCCCCGCTCTCCTCCATCGCCAGCAAGGGCATGGCATTCGCCAACAATGCCACGACGACTACCATCACTGCTATTCCACGAGCGCCGCCCCGCCGTCCCATCTTCCGCCTCAATCACACCTCTAAACCGAAATATAGCCAAATTCTTACTTTAATTATACCTTAAAAATGGGCGGGAGCAATAGGAAAAAGGTCACAAAGCCGGAATTCAAACCTATCTCAAACACAGACCGCGACAGGGGTATCCCTGTCGCGGTCTGCATACTTTTCCTGCAGAGGCCCGTCAGCTAGCTAGCGCACATCCAGGTACCGCTGGGCATATTCCATAAACGTCTGTCCCGTTGCGGTCAACCGTCCAGTGGTAGGATCAATCAAATATGCAAACGAATTGAAATTCGGGTTGTTGTCATCCAGGCTATACCAGGCCCACCGCTGCACCAGGCGACACTGATCTGCGGCATAGCCCAGGTTGCAATCCTTGGTGTTCATGAAATAATCGAAGGTGTTGGTCAGGAAGCTCTGCACCAGACTCTGGCTGTTCATCCCCGCATGACGATAGACAATGCCGTATTCGGAAACGATGAGCGGCTTTTGCTGCTGCCCGTGATCCTTCATCCACTGGCGAAATGCCCGAATCTGAGCATTGAAAATCACCATGTTGTTGTGATCGGCATCTGAATACAGCGTGCCTTCACAGCGGGCGTCCCCAGGGGGCATATCGGCCCCATAGTCATTACAATGTTCCTTGAAAATGAAGTTGTGTACATTCCACACATCCACCGGCATGTCCGCTCCATTATAAAGACGGGGATATGCATCCCAGACCTTGGTCAGGTAATACAATCGCGCGTCAGTCGCCTGGACCATACCGCCGATGCCAACCTGAGCCGTAGGATCTCCCGCCTTGATCGCATCGCGGATTTCATGATAGGCTCGCGCGTAGAGCTCCGGCAGCATTTCGTCCTGCCCTCCCCCCTCCCAATCCCGGCGATCCATCTCGTTGCCGATGAGCCACAACATCCCCGGATTGGTGCCCGCAATCGCGGTCAGCTGCGCCAGCCCCTGCTCCCGCGTGGCGGAAGCAGGCGAAGTAATGATGTAATCGAAGGGTTGGACATACGGGCACTTCGTCCGGTCGCGGGTCCGGGTCGGCCAACAGGTAGTCT
>Ga0116192_1001804_pt1 | contig 14719 bp, 12 predicted proteins | sample AD_UKC113_MetaG_FD_89876 | JGI IMG/M metagenome (GOLD analysis project Ga0116192, IMG submission 89876) | Active sludge microbial communities of municipal wastewater-treating anaerobic digesters from Hong Kong - AD_UKC113_MetaG | ecosystem: Engineered > Bioreactor > Anaerobic > Digestate... | reverse complement strand
CTCTCTCGGGTGCTTGAAGGGGAAGGGGGTATCTTGTGGTCCTTTCTCTTCATCATATTATTCCTCTCGTTGATCTTTACTCGTCAGGTGCCATAATGCAGCACTGGGTGAATTACTTAAGTATCGGCATGATTGAGATTGCCCTCTTCTGGTTGATTCTTTCAAGTTCCAGAAAATCTATCATTTACGCTTTTAGTACCATTCTGATATTGGTATTTTCCATAAACTTACAGTTTTGGACCTTCGGATTCGCAGTCACTAAACTCATTACAGGCATCATGGCGATGCTGCTCCTGCTGATCACCCCTGCGGAGGAAACCCTGCCCGCTGGTGGGGTGGGAATTGGAAGAATCTTTCGGGCGCTCAGCCTGGGAATGGGAATTTTGCTCATCTTTTCCACCCTTGCAAGTACGACGCAATTCCTCTCCCTCACAATTGACCAAACCTTGCCTAGCCTGACGATTCTTTGGTGCGGTTTTCTCTTGATCGCATTTTCAAAAGATCCTTTCCGGATCATCCTTGGTTTATTAACCCTTCTAACGGGTTTCGAAATCATCTATGGCTCCGTTGAACGATCATTATTGATTAATGCATTATTAACCGCGGTTTACTTACTGATCGCAGTGATTGGTTCTTATTTGATGATGCCTGCATCCTCCGAGGATGAATCGTGAGCGCGCCTCTTTTATGGATTATCCTCCCCCTGGCAATATCCGCCATTTTGCTCGCTTTGTTGAAATATGACAGGGTGATCAGGTGGATGGGTCTGCTTACTAGCGGATTGCTTTCTTTGATCGCCTTCTTTCAACCGGTAGGGAGTGTGCTCCAAATTGGTGGCATCTCGATCGATTTCACTTCCTCCTTTTACATTTTTGGGCGCTCTTTTTCCCTGGATAATTCCGACCGCTTTGTGATACTCATCGTGTACATGACAATTTTTTTCTTTTTGTTATTAATGGATCGCGAGTTTGTTCCCACTAAATTTGTACCACTTTCGTTTGCGATCGCTGCTTTCCTTCTTTCAGCCTTAGCCGTACAGCCCTTCTTGTATTCGGCTGTTCTGGTTGAACTTGCCGTACTGTTGATGATCCTTATGGTGAGGGAGAAAGGTGATCAGCCTGTCGTTGGCATACTGCGATTCTTAATCTATCTTTCTCTTGCTTTACCCTGTATATTATTTGCCGGTTGGATTTTAGGCGGTGCTCAAGCCAGTACATCGGATGAGACCCGCCTCACTGCTGCAGCAATTTTTTTGCTTGTAGGTTTTTCCATCTGGCTGGCAGTTTTTCCATTTCATTCCTGGTTGCCCCAATTCGCGGCTACTGTTCATCCATTCTTGTTTGGTTTTCTTTTCTCGATCTTGCCGGTTGTTTTGCTGTTGGTAATCGTGGATTATCTATCCAGTTTGATCTGGCTACGGTCAGCCACCTATCTTTCACCAGCTTTGATGACAATCGGTGCCATAATGGTGGTCACCGCTGGCATATTTTCCTCAGTAGAAAAGCAGATTGCGAGGCTTGCATCCTATACAGTACTGCTTGAAACAGGTTTTGCTCTCTTCATGATCGCCCTGCGCTCTGACCAGGGAATGTCGCTGCTCTACCAATCCTTTATTCCCCGAATTATCGGTCTGTCCCTTCTGTGTTACTCATTGTCCATCTTGCGTCAAAATCAAATCTCGCTCGTCAAAGGGGGGGTAACCTCCCTCATTCGGCAATTTCCATTTGCCACACTGGGGATTCTGGGATCGATGCTCTCCATTGCGGGGTTTCCACTCCTGGCAGCTTTTCCGGTACGGCTTCAATTGTTGCACCTCATTGGTCGGACCTCCCTGCCAGCATTGATTGCACTTGCAGCAGGCATGGCGGGATTTTTGATCGCTACGGTGCGTTTGTTCGTTCTCATGACCTTTCCTGCCAGACAAAAATGGCATCTTCGGGAGCGTCCTCCCCAAGTGATCGTTCTTTGCATCGGACTCCTCCTTTTGGTCGTCATGGGATTATTCCCTTCAATCCCTGCAGATATGATTTCATTGCTGGCAATTGACTTGCCGATATTATGGTAAAAATGTTACGATTGATGGTGAAAGGGTAAACCCATGGAAAATGATGAAATCTTGAAGCGATTAGAATTTCAGGACGCGGAGCGGCGTAAGGATAAACAGACAATTAATGATCTTCTTGCTCAGGTAGCGACTCTGCAGGAAACCATTAATGCCCAAAAGCGGGAGATCACCCATCTCAGTGTGGAAAATAAAAAAAGTGCCACGCTTTACGTACGGGTGGAAGAATATGAAGAAGCCCTGGCGAAATTGAAGGCTGAACTTGTCAAACCAGCTGCTGATTTAGATAAAAAAATCGCCCTACTGGAAAAAGAGATTGAAAGCCAAAGGGCGGAAGATATGAGTGTGATCAATCGCCGCCTGCTTGAACTGCAAAATGAGATTAAACCAATTAACGAGCTGAAAAATGATATCCAGACCAAACTTGGTGATGACTTTCACCTGAGTCAGCGGATTGAGGAACTTGCGAAACAATTTCCTGAATTAAGGCAAAAAGATGAGGAATTACTCCGCGCGATCAAACTTTCTGATGATCATGATCGTATTGAAGCCAAACGAGTATCCGATCTGGCGATTGAACTGACAACAATCCGCAAGAAGATTGACGATGAAAAGATTGCCTCCGATTCTCAGAAAGAATACCTGAAAAAACTTGAAGCTTTGATCAATGACCTGCAGAATCGAGAACAACAGCGCATTCAGGAGCAGATTGCCTTCATCGAAACTCAGTCCAGGCAGACAATTGACCGGGAAGGTTTTATCAAGGATTGGCAGGAAAAGAAAGATCAGTTGCAGGCATTAAGTGCTTCGCTTCAGGCACAGATGCTCGATTTGCAAGGTTTGAACCGGACGATTAAAGAAGCGCAGGCAGAGTTTGATGAATTAAATCAGCGATTAGAACGGCGATTGAACGAAATATCTGAAATGAATCGTTTACAGGAAGAACGCTTGCGGCAGGAATGGATTTCCTTTAAAGCGGATGACCAGAAACGATGGTCCAATTACTCACTCAACCAGGAAGAGATGATTCGAGAGAAAGACCGCGAAATGACGAAAGTAATTGAGCGGCTTACTAAACTTGAGGACACTTCCCTTCAAATTGTGGATTCCGTTCAGATTATTAACGAAGAAACAGAAAAACGAGTGCGCACGCTGCTTGTGATGGCTAATGAGATCATGAGCTCGTTTGAGCGCTCGATCGGCAAAAAAGGCTGAGCCATGCACGTCATTGGTACGGCGGGGCACGTTGACCACGGCAAATCTTCACTGGTTCGTGCTCTCACAGGTATGGATCCGGACAGACTGGAAGAGGAGAAATCTCGCCAGATGACCATCGATCTGGGATTTGCCTGGTATGAATCCCCATCGGTGGGAGCCATCGGGATCATTGATGTCCCCGGGCATAAAGATTTCATCGAGAACATGCTGGCTGGCGTGGGTGGAATTGACGCCGTTTTACTGGTGATTGCTGCAGATGAAGGAGTGATGCCCCAAACCCGGGAACATCTCCTCATTATCGACCTGCTGCAAATCAGGACTGGTTTGGTGATTCTTACCAAGATTGACATGGTCGATGATCCGGACTGGCTTGATCTGGTTGAAATGGATATTCGGACAGCGTTGAAAGGCAGCGTGCTTGAAAATTCCGCCATTCTTCGTGTTTCCTCCAAAACCGGGGAAGGGCTTGAGGCGGTACGCGAAGCCATTGATGAGTTATTGAAATCCTCCCTGCTACGGCAGAATAATCACCAGCCTCGTTTACCTGTCGATCGCGTATTTTCGATCAAGGGGTTTGGCACAGTGGTAACTGGAACGTTGCTGGATGGTTCCTTTCAAGTGGAGGATGCTGTCGAGATACTCCCGGCTCAGAAATCTGCGCGGATTCGTGGTCTTCAAAGCCATAAGAAACAGGAATTGATTGCCCTGCCCGGCAGCCGTACCGCGATCAACCTTGCCGGGATTGATATGGCGGAAATTCATCGCGGAGACACCGTCGTTCACCCGGGCGACTACCTTCCGACGAGACGAGTCGACGCCACTCTGGAATTGGTTCCGGATGCCCAGGTAGTGCTCAAGCATAACGATGAAGTGAAAATTTTTGTTCATACTACCGAGTGCGTAGCCCGGGTGCGCCTGATGCAAAAACCTGCCTTACAACCGGGTGAATCAGCTTGGGTTCAACTGGAACCGGAAAAGCCGCTTGTGGTGGCAAAAAACGATCGCTTCATTGTCCGCCGCATTTCACCTGCCCAGACTATTGGGGGAGGCACGGTGGTGGATGCCCACCCCACGCGACGCTACAAATTGCAGGATGAACAAGTAATTGCCCGCCTGGAATCGAAGGTATCCACTTCCACCCAGGATGCCCTTTATTCCCTGATCCTTGAGGAACCTTTCATTCCTTTTTCCAAAATGATCACGAAGCAGGAGACCGGAACCAAAACGGCAGTCAATCTCATAAATACGCTAATCACGAATCATCATGTAATCCGGTTTGGCGGGCAGAAGCTTGAAGAAAGTATCTATGTGAGTGCTTCATACTGGGAGATTTTGACCGAAAAATTGATGAAGCTGTTGGATGAGTACCATGAAAAATTTCCCCTAGCCATGGGGATTAAAAAAGAAGAACTCAGACGTTCACTGAAATTGTCAGAGCAATCTTTTAATCTCAGCGTTCAGGAATGGCGGGAGAAGGGTCGGATCAAGGTTGAAGGGGATTGGGTTTCTCTGCCAACTTTCTCGATCCGGTATTCGCCGGCGCAATTAAGGCGTATTCAACAGCTCAATGAAATCCTCGCACAAAAACCGTTTAATCCACCATCGGTAAAGGAATTGCTGGGCATGCTAGGAGAGGATTTGTACCAATCCTTGCTCAATAGAGGCAGTTTAATTCAACTTTCCGCTGAGGTCGCCGTCAGTGACAAAGAATTTGAAACCATGCGGGCGTACGTGGTTGATCAATGTAAAAATGGCATCCTGCTCACCCTGGGGCAATTCCGCGATCATTTTGAAACCAGCCGTAAAGTTTCACAGGCATTTCTGGAGCATTTAGATCGAATCGGAATCACGGTTCGAGCAGGTGAGGGACGCAGGCTTAAAGATCAATCCGATCCCACTTTGCGGTAAATCTTACCGAGTGTTAAATCATTCATTGACAGTCCGTCAGACTGCCTGTATAATAGCGTCTGCCTTGTGACCAGGAATCTCACTCTGGTTAAGGGAAATTCCAACTTCCCCGCGGACTGGCGAATTAAGGCGCGAGGTAACGGTGAAGTGAAGATTGGAGACTATTTAGGATGAAATATGCAATTGTGGAAAGTGGCGGCAAGCAGTATAAAGCCGTCGAAGGGGCTACGATCGATGTAGACCTGTTGGATGCTGAGGTTGGTCAGGCGGTCAAAATTGACGATGTTTTACTGGTCGTCGAGGATGAAAAAATCCAGGTCGGAACGCCATCAGTAAAAGGTGCCTCTGTCACCACTTCGGTAGTGGATCATATCAAGGGTCCCAAACTGGATACCTTCAAGTATTCTCCGAAGAAACGAATCCGTGTGAAGACCGGTCATCGCCAGCGCTACACTCGCCTGAAGATCGAAACGATAGAAGTGGAGTAAGAAAATGGCACATAAAAAAGGTGGTGGTTCCAGTCGAAACGGTCGCGACAGCAATGCGCAGCGGCTGGGTGTCAAGAAATTCGCCGGTCAGGAAGTTTTATCGGGGAACATTCTTGTTCGTCAGCGTGGCACCAAAATCAAACCGGGTTTAAATGTAAAAGTCGGTACGGATGATACGCTTTTCGCTGTTGCGGAAGGGATCGTTGAATACGAAACCCTGCCGAACGGTCAGAAACGGGTTAATGTAAAGCCGGCAGTATCCGAATAAATATTCCTTTTTACATATCCGTCTCAATCGACAATTGTAAAAAGACTCTACAGGAAGGTTTACGAGAATGAAAAAAGGGATTCACCCAACTTATTATCCTGATGCCAGGGTTACCTGTTCTTGCGGGAATACCTGGACTACAGGTTCAACGAAAAAAGAAATTCACACTGAAGTGTGCTCTAAATGCCATCCGTTCTTCACCGGACAGCAACAGCGCATCATCGATATCGAAGGTCAGGTCGATCGCTTCTATAAGAAATTACAAGCCAGACAGGATTACATCGATGAAAAGAAGGCAAAAATTGCTTCCAAGACTTCACCAGACCGCTCGGTGAAGGAACTTGGTTTGTCCAACCGGGCAGTGGAAGCGCTTGAGAAAGCCGGCATTGTGAATGTTGGTCAGGTTCTCGAGAAATTAGCAGAAGGCGAGAACGCGGTTTTGGAGATTGAGGGCTTTGGTCGTAAATCCTTAATCGATATGAAGAAAAATCTGCGGCAGATGGGATACACTCTTCCCACCGCAGCGCAAGAGATCGTCGTCTAAACTTGTTAAAGCGGCAAACGCTCCTGGTGCACCCAGGAGCGTTTTTAATTCCCTGCCAGACCCATCCTGCAAAGAATTCGTTTTAAGGTAGAATCTACATAATTCACGGGAGGTTACCCCATGCAAACTAAATCAGGTCATGTCGAAGTCATTTGTGGCTCCATGTTTTGTGGAAAAACCGATGAGTTGATTCGCCGTTTGCGCCGTGCTTCCATTGCCAGACAAAAGGTTCAGGTATTCAAACCAGCAATTGATGGACGATACAGTTTGGAAAAAGTAACCTCTCATGCGGGGTCTGAATTTGACGCCATCCCGCTCTCCCATTCCAGTGAGATTCTGGAATGTGTTCATCCGGAAACGACCGTTGTTGCCATCGATGAAGCCCAGTTCTTTGATGATGCCATCGTTGATGTGGTTGAAGAACTGGCGAATCGTGGCATGAGAGTGATTGTGGCTGGATTGGATCTCAATTTTAAAGGTGAACCCTTTGGCTGTATGCCAACCTTAATGGCACTAGCTGAACAAGTGGATAAACTGCAAGCCATTTGCATGATCTGTGGTGAGCCAGCCAGCCGCACACAACGCCTTGTTAATGGGAAACCTGCCCGCTATGATGATCCGATAATCATCGTTGGCGCGTCAGAATTATATGAAGCACGCTGTCGCAAACATCATGAGGTTCCGCGGGAATAACCCACCCGGAGGGAGTGAGCATGCACGATTATCATGATTATCTGAGTGAAATATTAATCAGTTCCGAACAGTTGCAGGAGCGCATTGCTGAATTAGGCGCACAAATCAGCGCTGATTATAAAGACAAAGGCGAGCTGGTACTCATCTGCATCCTGCGTGGTGGAGTCATGTTTCTAACGGATCTGATGAGGAAAATTACGATTCCACATGCGATTGAATTCATGGCAGTTTCCTCCTATGGCGTCGGGGGACGCGAAACGAGCGGACAGGTGAGAATCACGCTCGACCTGAACCTGGAAATTTTTAATAAACATGTCCTGCTGGTGGAGGATATTATTGACAGTGGTCATACAATCTCTGCAGTGACGGATTTTCTTGCTACAAGGCGCCCGGCGAGCATTAGCGTTTGTGCCTTACTGGATAAAGAAGATCGCCGTGAAGTCGATGTACCCATCCGCTATCGAGGTTTTTCCATTCCCAATAAATTTGTGTTCGGTTATGGACTCGATATCGATGATTATTTCCGAAACCTTCCCTTTATTGGCGTTGTTGACTTGGAAAAATACAATGCCTTGCAACACTAGGTATCCAGGTGTTCTATCCTGATCTTCTTGCGCAATTTCACCAGATTTTAGCTACCACCCAGCCTGTCTATCTTGTTGGCGGAGCAATCCGAGATGCTTTACTGGGGCAGCCCTGCGTTGACTTTGATTTCGTTACTACGGAGGATCCCCGCAGGATTGGACGCAAAGTGGCTGACGAACTGCGCGGGGACTTTTTTGTGTTGGACAAACAGCGACATACATGTCGAGTGCTTGTGGATCAGGAGGGTAAAACCAGGCGGATATATGATTTTTCTGCAAGACAGGGCGATTCAATAGAAGTGGATCTGAGTCAGAGAGATTTTACAATCAATGCCATGGCGATTGATCTGTGTCACCCCGATCGAATCCTTGACCCTTTCAATGGCTGTGACGATTTACAGCAGAAGCTTCTCAAACCGGTAGGTCCGGATTCATTGCTCGCGGATCCGCTCCGTTCCATGCGTGCAATTCGTTATGCCGTCAATCTGGATTTACGGATGGATCCAGAAACCCAAATTCAACTCCAGGGTGCGGTGGGTAGGTTGGGTCAGGTATCCATGGAACGGAAACGGGATGAGTTATTCAAAATTTTGGATGGAAAACGCGTTACCTCAGCTTTTATGCTCATGGAACGATTCAATATTTTAGAAAATTTACCCCTTGCTGATTCTGAAACGCCCGAAAAAAACCTCGATCGGATGCGGGCTCTGGAAGGTTTGATTCATTGGAGCTGTGGTGAATCGTACGCCTCCGCCGGACCGAATTTTTTTGAAGAAAGCTTTAAATCTTATTTCGATCGGTATAAAACTCAGATCCGGGAATATTTTTCTCAGAGAAATGCAGCGGGTCGCAGCCGCAAGGCAATTATGTTGCTGGCAATGTGGCTGCAGGGGAGCAATTGGACCATAGAGTCCGGCAAGGCGCAATTTCTTTCCCTCTCCACGGATGAGATCAATTATCTCGAGCGGTTCACAAATCATTCCCTTCTACCCGTAAAAATGATTCAACACTCCACTTATCCTGAACCGATTGACATCTATGATTATTTTAAGACCACGCTCGACATTGGAGTGGATATTTTGTTTGCCTTTCTGGCGGAGCAATATGCCCGACCTGCTGCCGAGATTAATCAACAGCAATGGCTGGGCTGTTTGGAATTTGCCTCGCAATATATTTCAGCCTGGTTCAATACCCCTGAACTTATTGATCCGAAACCACTTCTGGATGGAAATGAAATCATGGCGAATTTACAGCTCGCGTCTGGTCCGCAAGTAGGGATCTATCTAGAGGCATTAAAACGGGAACAGATAATGGGGAAGATCACTACAAAAAAAGAAGCGATTGATTGGCTTGACTTGGTGCCAACAATCGCCTCTAAAAACCCAGTAAGAAAATTAGATTGATTGCAGAGAAACCTGCAGGGATGGTCTTTCCTTCTTGAGTAGTGCGGCACGACGGACCAAATTATTGACGTGAGCCAGGAGTGTTTCACGGGCTACTGGTTTAATCAAGTAATCATCAGCACCTTCATCGAGCACTCGGGCGAGGACAGCGGGATCATCGAGAACCGATAAAACCATTATGGGAGCACGGGTAAATTTTCGCAGACTTCGGGTGGTTTGGAGACCATCAATGCCAGGTAACATGTAATCAAGCAAAATCAGGTTGGGATCGAATTCCTTAGCCATGAGAATTCCCACCTCTCCATTGCAAGCGTGGCGAACCGTTGCCTGCGTAGGGGCAAGGATCATTTCAAGGATTTCTACACCAGCTGGATCATCATCGATAATTAAGATCTTCATTAAGGCTCCAAATGTTATCTTTGCCATATTATCTACCGGATTCGACGCATTTTACCTTTCAAAGAATTTACAGAAACATTGGCAAAACGTAAATTCACCATTTTCTAATTTTGACCAATAGTGTCTGATATTAAGTCGGGTGTGGTAAAATCTATAGCTTAACGGGCTATTTTTCCCGGGTAACCGGGGTTAATCTGAAGTTTGGAGGAAACATGTCACAAAAGAAATGGGTTTATTTATTCAATGAAATCGAGCAGGTGGAAAAATATGTCCATGGCGATTGGGATGCCGTGCGTGGTCTGCTCGGAGGAAAGGGCGCGAATCTGGCAGAAATGGCGCGCATCGGGTTGCCGGTTCCGCCAGGCTTTACCATCACCACCGAAGCCTGTAATGCCTTCCAGGCAACGCAGAAGTTTCCGGAGGGGATGTGGGAACAGGTTTTAGAATCCCTGCAAAAAGTTGAAGAAGCTGCCGGAAAGAAATTCGGCTCTCCCGAAAATCCCCTGCTCGTTTCTTGCCGTTCAGGCGCAAAATTCTCTATGCCGGGTATGATGGACACGGTATTGAATATTGGTTTGAACGATGAAACAGCCAAAGGGATGATCCAACTTACCCAGAATGAACGGTTTGTTTATGACTCATACCGGCGTCTCATTCAAATGTTTGGTTCCGTGGTGCTGGGGATTGAGGATGAGGCTTTTGAGAACCATCTGGATGGTGTGAAACAAATTAAAGGGTATAAGTCCGACACCCAATTGACGGCAGCGGACCTCAAAGAAATGATCGAGGTCTTTAAGAAGGTGGTTGTGGATCATAAGGGTTTCGAGTTCCCGCAGGATCCTCTGGAACAACTGAAGCTGGCGATTGAAGCGGTTTTTAAATCCTGGAATGGCAAACGTGCCGTGGATTACCGCCGCGCTACCAATATTCCGGATGACCTCGGCACCGCCGTCAACATTGTTACCATGGTCTTTGGCAATATGGGCGATGATTCCGGAACTGGTGTTGCGTTTACCCGCAATCCCGCAACAGGCGAGAATAAACTTTACGGCGATTACCTTCTCAATGCCCAGGGTGAAGATGTGGTTGCAGGCATCCGCAATACGAAGAAGATCGAAGATCTCGGGAAGGATTTACCGGAAGCCAACAAACAATTCCTCGAAATTGTGAAGAAACTTGAATTGCATTACCGGGACATGCAGGATGTGGAATTCACCATCGAGCATGGAAAACTCTGGATGCTGCAATGCCGCAATGGTAAACGTACTTCTCTTGCCAATGTGAAGATCGCAATTGACATGGCAAACGAAGGGATCATCACACGCGAAGAGGCTGTGATGCGCGTTACCCCCTCTGATGTGGATACCTTACTGCACCCGCAGTTTTCAGCAGAAACGAAAAGCTATGCCATCAAAGAAGGGCGCTTGTATGCCAAAGGCGTCAATGCCTCCCCAGGCGCAGCGGTTGGTCAGGTTTATTTTGATGCGGATACGGCAGAGCGCATGGCAAAGGAAAATGGTGAAGATACGATCATGGTCCGCCCCTTCACCAAACCAGATGATGTGCATGGAATGCTGGCTGCCAAAGGGATTTTAACCAGTGAGGGAGGAGCTACCTCCCACGCGGCAGTGGTAGCGCGGCAATTCGGTGTGCCCTGTATTGTTGGCGCTTCTATGGTGAAGATTGACCTCGATAAACGAATTATGAGCGTTAATGGCAATATCGTTAAAGAAGGTGAATGGATTTCGATCGACGGGACAACCGGTGAAGTATTCCTCGGCAAATTGCACCTGACTACCCCGAAATTTGAAGAGCAAATCGACTTGCTCAATCTGCTCGACTGGGCGGATCACATTTCCGCAACCGAAGGGATCAGAAAGTCACCGCAAGGGTGGCCAACCCGTGGTTTGCAGGTTTGGGCGAATGCTGATTATCCGAAGGATGCCGAGCGCGCCCGTTCTTACGGCGCGGTTGGCATCGGCTTGTGCCGCACCGAGCACATGTTCTTCGAGCCGGAGCGTTTGCCGATCGTTCAACGCATGATTCTTGCCAAAACCAGCGAGGATCGCACTGCTGCACTGAATGAGCTCCTTCCGTTCCAGCGTAAGGATTTCGAAGGGCTCTTCGAAGCCATGAACGGGTATCCGGTAATCATCCGCCTGATTGATCCTCCGCTGCACGAGTTCCTACCTTCTGCCGAAGAGTTGCAGGCGAAGATCATCGCTCTCCGCCTTAGCGGGGAGGGACTTTCCAATTATGTCCTCGGACGGGGCGAATTGAAAGAATCCGCAAACCTGAATGTGATGCTGGATGCCGTTCAATCCTTGCACGAGAGCAACCCGATGATGGGATTGCGGGGCGTTCGCCTGAGCATTGCCATGCCCGAGATTGTTGAAATGCAGGTGCGCGCCATCTTTGAAGCTGCCGCGAATGTAGCTTTGAAAGGGATGAATCCGAAACCTGAAGTGATGATTCCCTTGACCGGTCATGTCAATGAACTCAAATGGATTCAACCGCGGCTTGTTCGCATTGCCCAGACGGTTATGGAGGAAAAGAAGGTCAAATTTGATTACAAATTTGGCACGATGATTGAAATCCCCCGGGCGGCTGTTACCGCCGCTGAAATTGCTGAAGTGGCTGAATTTTTCTCATTCGGCACCAATGATTTGACCCAGATGACCTATGGTTACAGCCGTGATGACGCTGAGCGCAACTTCCTCGTAACTTACATCAACGAACAGATTCTTCCCAAGAATCCGTTCCAGACGCTGGATCAGGAAGGCGTGGGTAAGCTTATGGACATGGCTGTCCGGGATGGTCGCTCCAAACGCCTGAGCCTTGAGGTTGGAATTTGTGGTGAACATGGTGGAGATCCGGCTTCCATTGAATTCTGCCACCGGGTTGGTAACAACTACGTTTCCTGTTCCCCCTACCGGGTTCCTATTGCCCGTCTGGCTGCCGCACAGGCTGCAATAAAAAATCGCGTAAAGTAGACGCTTTACTATTCAAAGAACTCCCTGATGACAAAATGCAGGGAGTTCTTTTATTTAGTAATTATTGACTCTCAGGGATGGGTGTAGAGGTTTTTATAGATTTCGTAGTTTTCAGCAATATATTGGATGTAATTCCTGGTCTCTTCAAAGCGAATAGACTCGACAAACAGATCTACATCCTCCCCGGCGATTTCTTTCCAGACAATTGTGTTGCCATCCCCGGCATTATAGGATGCCAACGCAGAGGTGACATCACCTTCATATTTGTAGATCCAAAGTTTAAGATAATGGGCACCCAGCGGGATATTTATACATGGGCGATTAAGATCATCTGCCGTATAGTTTTGCGGCCAGCCAAAATTTGCTACGATATATTCCCCGGTATCAGGAGTGATTTGCATCAATCCGCGCGCACCGGCACTCGATTCGATGCTGGCATCAAAGAGACTTTCCTGACGAATAATACTGAAGAGCAAAAGAGGGTCGATTTTGTTCTCCACTGCCGCCGGGAGAATGATATCCCGATAAAAAATACCAAACCGAATGTGATTGAAATAGATGGGCGCATCGCTTAGTGTGGCAGCCTGGCTTAACCCCGCAAGGTCAAGGATTTGCCGGCTGGTGAGTGAAGCTGTTTGATAGAAGCCAAGCTCTACCATGTGGTTCATCAGGCGGTAGCTGTTGACTACATCTGCCTGCATTTCCTCACGAAGCTGGTCAAATTCCGTCCGTGCCCGGTCGCGTAAACCTAGTTTCCAGAATTCTTCACCACGCTGGAAGAGAGGATTGCTTGCCAGATCCCCCACACTGGATAGATCAATCGACGTCTCGATTTTAAATGTTGATCGAAGCCATTTGTCCGCTTTCTTTTTCTCTTTGGCAAGATCAATGGAAAAATCGGCATTGGCTTGCGCTGGGAAGGGTGCTTCACCGGAGAGCAACTGGTCAGCCCGGATACTGTAATAACCGGTTGGGTCTGCTGCTGCTGCTTGTTCCAAATAGGTAGTGAAAACGGGGTTTTCCTCTTTTTGGTAACACTTCGCGATCCAAAGATTGGCGGCGGCGATTTCGTTCTGATTGCTGGTTAGGACGAGCAAACGTTGAAAATTCAACCGTGCATCCTGATACCGCTGTAATCGATATTGCATAATTCCAGCCTGGAAAAGGGCGTTGGTAGCTTCCTCTGATGCGGGATATTCATTAAATACTCTGAGCCAGGTTTTTGCTGCTTTCGAGAGATAACCACCGATCTCATAAATTTTGGCAGCCGTATTTAAAAAAGATGAGGCTCGCGGAGAATCAGGATAGCTGGCGACGAAAGTTAACAAAGTTTGGGCAGCTCCCTGGTAGTCTTCCAGGTAACGCCACATGGAAGAAGCTTTTTCCATGGTAGCGGTGGCAGCATATTGATCAGTGGGGTAATCCGTAATCAAGATATCCCAGGTGGCAATCTCGCCTTCATAATCCCCTAATTGCCACAGGCTAAGCGCTTTGTAATATAAAGGTGTGCCATCGTGATCAGGATGTTCAGACATATAGCGATCCATGGCAACCACTGTTAATCCATACTGCCCGGCATAATAATCTACAATACCGCGCAGCAAATCATCAACGGGTTGATCCCCCTCCACCAGCGCCACCAGACCAGAATAACTATCGTAATACGTGGGGAACCGGATAACAGAGTCTTGAAAGCGGGCGTAGGCTTGCTCAGTCAGTCCCTGACGCAAATAGATCTGTCCCAAAAGGAAATTGGATTGTGAGAGGATAGCTTCATTTTCACTGGTTTCGAGCAGTGTGAGGTAGCGGTTGATGGCATCATTATCATCACCTGCGGCGGCTGACGCCCGGGCAATTTTTAGCTCCAACCACTCCCGGTTTGCTGCTGTTACCGTTTCACTGGCTTGGAGGAATGCCTCCCTTGCCCCGGCAGGATCCTCTATCTTCAACAAGGCATCCCCTTTCATTTCGAGGATCTCACTGTTCAAAGGACCCGGGGCGTGCGCGACATATTGCCCGTAAGACTCTGCTGCCTTAAGGTAATCTCCAATCCCTTCATACGCTTTGGCAAGATAAAAATATGCCAGATTGCGGGGTTCACCAGAGGAGAAGTTATTTTGCAGATTGAGCAATTGCTCGATTGCTCCCTGATAATCTTT
>Ga0116192_1001802_pt1 | contig 14724 bp, 18 predicted proteins | sample AD_UKC113_MetaG_FD_89876 | JGI IMG/M metagenome (GOLD analysis project Ga0116192, IMG submission 89876) | Active sludge microbial communities of municipal wastewater-treating anaerobic digesters from Hong Kong - AD_UKC113_MetaG | ecosystem: Engineered > Bioreactor > Anaerobic > Digestate... | reverse complement strand
AGGCGGTGCATACGAGTCAGAAGTCGGTCTGAACAATGGTGATGTGCATCTGTCAGGTGCTGCTGATATCACCAGCAAAGGATATCTCTACCAGGACAAGATCGTCACATCCATGAAAGGATTTGACAAGAATGCAACAGCCCTGAATCTCGCAACATCAGAAACCATGCATACCGTCATACGCACGGCAACCACTGGCGGCGAGGAAGAGGTTCACAAACGCATCACATCAGAGTACACAACCATCACACCTGCATTTGACGATGTACTGAGAACAGTCACAGAAAATGCACCCATGACATCAATCAGTGCGGAACGCGTCAATGAGACTGTAAATGAAAGTGTGGTTGAGGTTGATGAAGCCAACCTGACCCCAACCATCCCTTCTAATCAATCCCATCGGGAATCCAAAGGTTTGGAAGAGATCAGTGGACAGTCAATCATAAGAAACTGAATTAAATAGTAATACCCACTCTTTTTTCTTTTCAATAATATTATATATAATTATAAACAACATATTTTCTGTATGGTAAAATAATACAACGATGGCTATTTTATAAATGGCAGATGGTATCCCGGAAAATTTGTAAGTATAACAATGGATAATGAACGGGTTTTACCTCCGCAGGATAATTATCTCCCCGTTTATCAGCCAGACAATGCGTGGTCAACAGGAAAGTATGATGAAATTGAGGAACCATATGAAATGAGATATTTAGTATATCTCTTCTACGCTATTATATTCATCATATTCTTAGTATTTCTCTTCATCGCTTTTATATAATTACCTATTACTCTTTTATATTTTGCACTCCTATACTGTTCTGTGATGTATATTGAATGATGATATATTTGTGGTGATGGAATCCACTTATACAATAAACGGAAATGTACCATCAGTTATTTTATATTCACGTGATTATCATGACTTAACCAGATCATATGTCCATAAATTCGATAATTTTGAACCGTATTTCTGGGCACCGGCAACCGAAGCCCATAAAATAGCAAATCATCCGCAGGTTAAACGAATCGAAGATGATATACATATTGATGCGTTGGGCAGGGAAATTAAACGGGTTGTCACGTATATTCCTTCGGATGTTCCGAAAGTAAGGGATGCAACCGATAATCTGGGAAACAGACTGCTTTCATGGACCGACATGGCAGATTTTCTCTTTGACAAACGGTTCCTGATTGACAAACATATAAAGTATGCATATAAAGTTGAAAACGGGGAACCGGTTCCTGTTGATGTGCCAAATCCTGTTTCTCCCCGGATTGTCTACTGTGATATCGAAGTTTTGTCACCACAGGGAGTCTTTCCTGATGCAAAAAATGCAGCATTCCCGATTATTACCATTCAGGTGATGGATAGCATAACGCAAAAAATTGTTGTGTTTACCAGTGATGTGGTGTCACAAACGGATGATCCCAGTCACATTGTCTGCAGGGATGAGAGAGACCTGATCAAATCATTCTGTAGTTACATAAAAATAATCGATCCTGATATTGTCAGTGGCTGGAATTTTGAACAGTTTGACATCCCGTATTTAATTAACAGAGCCAGAAATCTGTCAGTTTCACTTTCGGGATTTTCACGTTCCGGGCAATGCCGCACTGAATATGACACAACAACCGGTGAATTTAATAATAAAATTGGTGGTCGTGTTTGTCTGGATATGATGGCAGCATTCAAAAAATACAGTATCGGGATGGGCCAGCGTGAATCTTTCAGTCTTAAATCTATAATCAGCGATAAAGAACTTCTTGACAAGACCGATAAAGATGGGAATATAATCGAATCATTCGCTTTTGAATACAATGACCTTGGACCGATACTCCAGAAAGTAATTGATGAACGCCGGTATGACGATCTCATCAGTTATTGTAAAAACGATGTTATAGCATTGTATAACATCGATACATCCCTCGGTTTATACATGTATTTTGAGTCTATCAGATTCGTTGCCGGAAGCAAAATCTCCGACAGTTTATTCAATTCAAAAATAATTGAAATGCTCCTGCTTCATGAAGGTATCAGACCGATGCCCACCAAAATATACAAGGAGCAATCCAATGATAAATTCACTGGAGCCCTTGTAATCACGCCGAGTGCCGGGATACACGAATATGTTCAGACAGTTGATGTCTCATCAATGTATCCGAATATCATGATTGGATTTAACGTTAATCCGGATATCGACGGGATCGTCGTTCAGGCAATGAAGAAGATCATGGCACTTCGTGAACATTACAGATCATTAAAGAAACAGGGTGTAAAAGGTGCTGATATACTGGACAGCGGTACCAAGGCAATTGCAAATTCATTTTATGGTGTATTGGGCTCTCCTGCCTTCAGATTATACAACAGAGACAACGCATTGTTTGTCACATCCACCGGTCAGGAAATCAACCGGTATATCCAACAATGCGCTAAGGAGATTGGTCTAAATGTAATTTACGGCGACACCGATAGCTGTTTCCTTAATCCGGTAAAGGAGGTTGCTCAATCACTTGAACTTGAATCATACCTTAATAAAAAACTTGCCGAATGGTGTGATGAAAAAGGATGTGCTGTTCATATTACATTGAAAGCAGAAAAACTGTTCCGTCGTATCTTGTTCAAGGCATCCAGCGGGGACAGGAATAAGTCATCCAAGAAGAAATATGCCGGATATCTGATCTGGCATGAAGGACATGATACTGATGAATTGTCATTTATGGGTCTTGAATTAAAACGTTCTGATCAATCAAATATTACAAAGGACTGCTTAAACCATTTTCTTAATACTTTACTCATCGAAGGTAATCAGAATGCAGCAATCGAATATATAAAAAAATTGTATAAAATGGTTAAAGCAGGTCAGGTAAATGCATTTGATGTATCCCTTCCAAAAGCAATCCGTAAGATATCCTATGAATCCAGCAATCCATGGGTGACAGGTATTGAGTATGCCAAAAATGAGTATGGATATATAATTGGGGAAGGGATAAAACCAAGGCTGCTTTATCTTCATAATGGCGTTATATGCATTGATGAGGATTTTGATATCGAACAGATAATCCCTTATATTAACTGGGATAAAATGGCAGATGTTACCATTAAAAAGAAGATGGAGAGTTATTTATGGAGTCTGAAACTCGACTGGAGCAGTATGATTGACGGACAGCGTGATTTATCCCAGTGGTTTTAATATTCATTATCATCTTCCATACATGCCAGGATATACCCCTCATAATCCATATTATCAGAATGTGAACCCATAAAATACGCTATATACATCTTCTGCTGAATCGTAAGATCCCGAATATATGCAACCTGTGACATTACTTCAAGGGGACTTACCAGATCAACAGATCTATATCTTTTGCAAAGAAAACGTCCAAGATCCCTCATAATCTTTACAAAATACTTCTCATCTATATCATATGGTGTTCCCTTAATGGTACATACTGGATCTCTGCTCCTCTTCTTCTCCATCATCAGGTATCACCTCCTCCACTATCTCATTCTTGGTATATTTACTGATTACTTCATCCACCGTATATTTCTTTCCCAATGCATCTTGCAGCATACACGTAGTTGTTTTTTCCCGGATTCCCGGCCATTGTGTACAATACCACCGATAATTTCCTACTACCTCAAAATCCCTGATGATTTCCGGTATATATTTACATAATGCACTTTCCATAACTATCGGGCTGTTCATGAGATTTTCTACATGCACGTAATGACCGTCCTGCTGCCAGAACGGACAGCGTTGATTATTGATCATCCCATGAACACATTGTATGGGGCGCGATGTCCCAATCGTATATGGGCAGTATATTTTCATTGAAGGAGTATCCTTCGCATTACCAACACTTATATATATCGGTAAAATATACATTGTTGTGCCCCAACTATCAACGACAGAATACAGGAAAAGGGAGAAAAATTCCTTCTTCCTTTTCCCTATTTTGTCAAGAGGGCAGGTCGAATTTCCACCTACATAATCTGACTATTTTGGGAATTTTTATATATTATAACGGCATATAGATATAGAGCACAGTATTCTGTTACTGTGACTAATGTATGTAGTTGTGAAAATGTGTAGAGGCGGGATCGGCCCTCGAATCCCGCTTCTGTTCTCCGGTTTTGATTCAAATGACGAATCTTCAGCATTATGTTAACCATCATATCAGACGCATAGTCAGGGCAACTATGGATTTATGGAAAGAAGAGAATAGTATCTGTCATAAATGTCATGCGCCTGCGTCTATTAATTGTTTGTTATGTTATTGTCCAAGATATGAACTTGGTATGGAATGTGGGGGAAATTTTGTAATACTGGATAATGGTATAAAGGATTGTAGTAACTGCACCATCCCGCATGATCCTGTATTTGTTGAAGAATATATACGAAACAGACTGATTACTTATTAATAGGGCAAAAATTCTATAAATTACATGTGTAAATTCTTTGAATGCATTATTTGGAATTATATACGGTTTAAAATGTGGTTTGGAATGTATTAAATCCGGGCCTGGTGATCTGCCCTGTAAAAATGTTGATGCGAGGAGATATCAGCGAGTTATTTCATCACCAGTTATAATGATATATTGATGCTAACAATATATATAATTTATCAGTAAACGATGTATTTTACCGGTTTTTCTGGGATATGTTCGGGCAACTGGTTCTGTGGAATCCTTCCATGTTTAATCATCTGATCGCGAATCCTGCAAATCATATCATATCGTTCTCCAATAGAAAATCCGAGTCTTATAAATCCTTCATTCATATCCTCGAATTTTGCGAGGAGTTCCAACTGGCTCTGTGATGCATTGTTTCGCTGGTTGCATCCGGCCTTGCTTGCCGTCTTTCCAAATATCACAACATTCAGCATATCTGCTTCTGTTGCATAGACCAGCCATTGTTTATCCTCCGGAATTTCGTCTGTGATAATATGATCCTTGATCGCATCCGTCATTGCCCTGTATTTGATCTTGGCTGCCTCGCGCCGCGCCCACCACTGCGGAACTTTATAATAATCCAAATGTTCCCCAAATGTTTTTACTACATAAATCTGGAATTCAGATATACGTTTACCAACTTCTGGTTCCATTCGTGATGGTGTTAATTTCATTAAGTACATGGTGATGCCATCACGAGTTAAACACTTAAGGTTAACAATTCTCGGATGTTCACTGGTCAATGTAAGATTGACCGTGGCTAAAAATGGCGCAAATTCATTTTCATGGCTTTTAAGAAGTGCTGACTGTGATTGCTTTGATATTCCAAGGGCTTTACTGATATCAACTACGGGAATGACCCATCCCATATCAGCGGTACATATAAACCGCACGTCTATACCAAAAATCTGATCATCCACCATAAGCGGCTGACCAGTTAACAGGGCCCGTTCTTCGGCCTCTTCAAAACGAATCATATAATATGAGTTTTAGTAACGTAACTATATATATTTACCAAAAAAGGGAGTATATCTCCGGTGTTGACAAACCAGACAAGATGTGAATCGAGCGGATGGACCCAATAATATGGAACTTAATTGTATATAAAACAGACCTTTGATGCCTGACAAAAAACACGGAAAAAGGAAGATTTCCTTTCTCCGGTTCTTTGTGTGTGGGGGAATAAGTATTGATCATAACAATATATATCTTTTTTGGTTATGCCAGATGAATCTTGGAAATTTCTATAATTTCATGAGATTCAAAACCGTATGAATCGATTAGTTTCTTTTTTAACTGACTGAATGCCTTGGCTAAATTTTCGTTTGCAAAAAATTCTGATACTTCCCAGTAATCACGTTCGATTTTATGACAGTATTTTTTGGGCATCCAGATATAAAGGGATGGGTGAAACGGGAAGTTGATTGAGTACTTTTTTGGGTCTAGTTCAACTTTGAAATTATATGCTTTATGAGTTTCATTAACAATGGATGCTTTTATGATTATATATCCTGATCTGCAGATGGTAGGTCTTGGTGGTTTTTGGGCTGGTTGTATATTTATTTCTTTTTCATATGTCGGAGGTTTGATCCGATCCGTTAACCATCTTCGCATATCAGGGGTTAACACTGCGTCAACTACCGGGTTTCTTTTCATTGATTAAGGTGCGGTAATATTGTATATATATTATTTGTATACTGATAATATTTATATAGATCAATCTCACACTATATTTATGCTTTTACAGCCTCCATTGGTCTCCTGCTGTATATCAACATGGAACAGATTACATGATTTGGTTACGTGTGTAGAGAGTATACAACGTCAGAATTATCCGAATCTGGAGATTGTTATTGTGGATAACTGCTCGGATGATGGAACTTTTGAATACTGTATGGAATTGGGATGTATATATCATCGGATGGAACATAGTAATTATTCTGCCATGGAAACACTTAATTTAGCATTTAGTCTGGCAAGTGGTAAATATATTCTTGTTATTGATGATGATGCGCAGTTGGTAAATAGCAATGCAGTACAAATTGCCGTGGATTATATGGAGGATAGTCCCGATGTATTTGCTGTTGCTTATAATATCCCATATAATACTGAATATACATTTTCTGATAATAAGATGTGCGTCCCTGAATTTTGCGGTGCTGCAGCATTGATGAGAAGGGATATTGGAGAGATATTGCAATGGTATGATAAGGGGTTGTATATTTATGGGAATGAGTTGGATTTGTGTATACGGGCATATATACATGGATATAGGGTAGTGTATTTGCATGATTGTATTGCAAAGCATAAAAAATCTGTGGTTTTTGGATCTGCTTCAGGATATATCAGGAACAAGTATGCTTTGAAGAATTCATTACATGCTGTTATAAAGTATTATGGGTGGAAATATCGTGTTAAAATGACAATTTTATATGGAATGGGACATATATATTATATTTTGTGGAGTAAATATAAGATTAGGCTGTTTTTATGGTGGGTTCCATGGTATATGAAATCTTTGGTATCGCTGATTCGGATTAATGAATTGCAGGCACCTTGTTGGATTCAGGATTATTATTATAAGAGATTGTTAAGGATGATAGGAGTAGCATGAAATCGGTTTTGTTGGTTACTGAAGATATTGATGGGAATACAATTAACAGTGGTATCGGAACATATGTTCGTGAGATATCTTATCTTTTGAAGGGTGAGGGATTTGATGTTTCAATTCTGGTAGAACGTGATATCACACGGAAGTATATTGATGAGTATTATACGTCCCGTGGAATACCGGTATATTTTGTAGGCGATCTGTATAAGGATGTGGAGAAGAATTACGCCTCTGCACATTGGATATTACGCCGTTCCCATATTATATATAATGCAATTACGAATATTGGGAGGCACTTTGATATTATTGAATTTCCAGATTTTACGGGAAGTGCTTTTGTACCCATTCGTATAAAAAAATATTGTGGGGCTTTTAAAACAACCACGTTATTGGTGAAAATGCATGGATATCTCTTATGGCATATCGATGGAATGGGTGATATGCCGAATAAGGATGTGGTTATAAGGGATTATATGGACAGATATTGTATTGAATATGCAGATGTGGTCATATCGCCTTCACAGCACCTAATTGATTATACGCGGGATTTATATGGTATCAAGCGGGATATTCCTGTTGTACGTAATCCAATTAATGATAATTCCATTGATTATGAGTTTAATAATCAGTCATCTATTGTATTTTTCGGTCGGTTGGAAGAACGTAAGGGTGTATTTGAATTTATAAATGCAGTTAAGTTGTGTAATGTACGATTTCCAATTATATTTGTTGGGATGTCTGCATCAATCTCACGAAGAAGAATAAAGAAGATGCTGCATGGATTTGATGTGTCATTTTATACAGGGCCAACCCGTGATAAAACACTTCAGTTCGTGGCAGATCATGCAAAATTCGTGGTGATTCCATCAAGACTTGACAATTATCCAACCACGGTGATTGAATGCATAAATTCAAGGATACCGTTTATTACTGTAAATACAGGCGGGATACCCGAAATGCTCGGAGAACTGAAGAATGTGATCTCATGTAATCTGAATGAACTACCTGTGTTATTAAAGAAGGCATGTGATATTCAGGAAGATGTATGGAAAGAGTATGTTCAGTATCTAAAGGATAATCTGGATGTAATTGCCAGTCATAACGATATAATTAAATTTTATAAGGAGTTGCCTGTTAAGATATCCAATTATAAGCAGTTTACAAATGATATTACTTTATTGATGCCATATAAGGATGGTTCTGAATATATAAAAGAAACATTGGACAGTTTAGAGAACCAAACTTATAAAAATTTCAGACTGCTGATTGTGGATGATAGTAATCAGTTGGAGAGTGAGTTTTTAAGGAATCTTTCAACATCGTATACATTTGATATAGTGATTATACCAGGGCATCATATCAGTGTCGGGGATGCACTGAATCAGGGACTGGATTATATTCAGACCGAGTATTTCATTCAGGTGGATGCCGATAATCTGTTCAGACCGGATATGATTCAGACATATGTTAATGCCGCATATAATAACCCGGATGTTGATGTCCTGACCTCGTACAATGATGCATTCGGTGACTGGGATCATATTTATTATCCGATAGGTCCGGTAAAGGAACTGCTTCCTGTTGAAAATATATACGGGGATGCCTGTGCAATTTATAAAACGTCAACAATAAAACAGATAAAGTTCCCGGATGCCCGTGGTATCATCGTGGACTGGGCAATGTGGAACAAAATGGTTAATAATGATTGTAAAATGGATGTGATACCCAGAATTTTAGTAGATTACAGGGCAAGAAATACTGGACATTCATCACAGATACAGCATACCGCAATGTATAAACATAATTTAAGTTATGTTAAGGATGTAGATTTTGTTAAATTATATGGGATGATCGTTAATACAACTGGTGATAATACCGTGAAGGATCTGATTGATTTTATTAAAAATAATCCTATTCTTTTTAAATTGGCGACATTTGTCGGATACCGTATAATCAAGAGGATATTATGAGTGATTATGATTCCGAGGTTGAGTTTTATAAAAATGAGATTTATAATAAAGACTGGATAAAATCGAGAATTGAGAATGGTGGGTATGAGGATTATCCAAAATGGTTATTGAATCATACTGGTTCAAAAATTCTTGAAATAGGATGTGGGCCATGTTCTTCATTATATTATGGTATTAAGAATAATTACATACAGGTTACCTGTGTTGATGCATGTGCAAATCGCTATAAAGAGATATTACATGGTAAGTTATATCATCCGATCATTCAGGGATTTGGTGAAGATGTTGGTGAAATGTTTCATCTTCAGTCTTTTGACATCATTTTCATGCAGAATTCCCTTGATCATACGGTTGATCCGTATAAGGTTGTGAATGGATGCTTAAGTTTACTACGATTAGGTGGAATACTGGCGATTTCCGGATTTAGAAATGAGGGAAAAACCCAAAATTACCATGGATTACATCAGCATAATTTTGATGTGATCAATGGTGTATTGTATTATTCAAATAAAGAGATTGAAGAAGCAGAAAGGTTTACTGACGGGCTTATTAAGGTATTAAATGTAATATACTGGTCAGATGATGAGATACGGGATAACAGAGCATGGTTTGATATCAGGTACAGGGTAGTATGAAGGATTTTGAACTGACTGATGAAGAGATGCAGATGTATCTGCATAAAATTGAGATAGATGTTACTGAATCCTGTAATTTGTCATGTGTTTCATGTGTCCGTGGCTGTAACATCTTTAAAAGTGATGTTATGATCAGTTTGGATAAAATCAGGAAATTTGTTGATGAATCCATTGAATTAAATTACCAATGGGAAAGAATCGGGATCATGGGAGGAGAACCCACCGTTCATCCGCAGTTACCCGAAATCATTGAAATTTTATATGAATATCATGTGTTTAATCCATCCTGTCATTTTTGGACACGGAGTAACTGCATCATCCCATATAAATTTCCTGACTGGATCGAATATCAGAAAAACCTGGATCATTCACATCATCATGCATTTTATGTAAGTCCACAGGATGTCGGATTCCCAATGAACAAACGGGCATGCCATGTTCTGTATGACTGCGGCTTAATGTACAGTCATCATGGTTATCTGCCATGTTGCAACAGCAATGTTCATATCAGGGCATTCAATCTGATTGATGGTGTTCAGTCGTTAAAAAACGTTAATTTTGAGTCCATGATGAAACTATGCCATGTATATTGCAAACACTGTGGCATGTACATGATGGATAATTTCGAATCCGGACATCTGCTCTCATATCCGGTTGATTATATATCAGAAACATGGCGGAATGCTTTAATTAAATATAATAGAATACCATAATGTATATATAACTGTATTATACACTAATTTATGCAATGGATTTAGATAATAATATCGAAGGATGGTTATCTGTATATGAAGGTCATTTATTGACAGCACTTGCAAGTAAATGTAATACCGGTTGTATTGTAAATATCGGATGCCATTGTGGAAGAAGTATTGAATATATTCTGCAGGGAAAACCTGAACATGTGCCATTATACGGTATTGATATTGTTAAACAGAAAAAACTGGATACAACATCATTTAATTTTATTCACGGGAGTTCACAGGATCAGACAATTGTGGATCAGATAAATAATATTGAATTGCTGTTTATTGACGGGGATCATTCATATGAAGCAGTTTCGAATGATATTAAATTGTGGATTCCGAAGGTTATAAAAGGTGGGGTAATCATCTTTCATGGTGCATATCCTGTTGGAAACGGGATTGCATATGAACCAGGAGTGAAAAAAGCAGTTCAGGAATATTTTGAGACGTGCAATAGCGAAGAAATGGTATATGATAAGTGGTTCGCTAGTGCAATCCATAGATGTGATACCATGTGCATTATCCAGAGGGCAGCATAATGTATGCAGATAATAATATTGAACCGATTTGTGGTAATTGTCTTTATTGTGCACCGTTTAATGAGGATGGATGGTGCGAGATTAATAATGTACCGGTAAGTAATGACGGAACCTGTGATAATTTTACTTCCTTGGAATTATGACGGAATCCATTGATTTTACCCGGTTGGAAAATTTGAATGAAGCATTTGGATTATATAAATTAAAGACCTGCGTTGATATTGAGGAGTTTATAAATAATCCCACTATTTCAACCCGTGAAAAGATTGAATCATTGTATATAATGTCATATGCTTATGATTATATTTTGGAGTATATTGACAAGCGTATATCAGATATCGATGAATCAATCCCTGTTTTGTAATATATAATATATCCATAATTATATATATGAAAACTCCCTACTATTATCTTACATGATGATTGAGCAGCATAAATGTTTGATCGATGAAGAGTATCTTAAGTTTAGGGATAAAATTCATAAACTTATATATAATGCAGAGATGGATGAGGATTTGAGTGATGTGGATCGGGAACTCTACAGGTTGCATGTTTTGGATCTGTATGAGGATTTAGCAGGGATTATGAATTTTTGAGATGGGATATCCATGGTTAAGAGTATTGAGACAATTACCTTGGCTGATGCATATAAGCAGGCAATTCAGTATATCATATGGAATCATCGGGATTTAAAAACAGAGGATGATGAACGTGTCTGGAGAAGTAAAGATACTTTAATTATCCATGTTGATGATCCATGCAGGGATTTGGATATCCTTGTTGATTATTATCCTATGGGGTATCAGGGAATGTCCACTTATGTGGATGAGGTTATGGGGAATGATAGTCGGGAGACAAAAAATACATCGGATGACTTCTGCTATACGTATCATGAGAGGTTGTGCACTTATGAGGTATTAACTAATGAGAAGGTTGAGGCGGCCGATGGAATAATCAGGTATTATACAAGGCTTCATATTATTGACCAGATTGAAGAGATAATTAAACGGCTTAACTCATCACAATCAACCCGTAGGGCATGTGCTATTACATGGCGACCATACGAGGATAATTATATAAATACTCACTCTCCCCCATGTCTCCAATGGATAAAATGTGAGATAGTGAACGATGAACTGAATATGTATACATTATGGAGAAGCAGGGATATATTACTGGGTATGGGTGCAAATATCTATGCATTGCATCATCTTCACAGGGAAATTGCAGCGCGCTGCCAGTGTGCGGTTGGATTTTATGAGGATATAAATGCAGATGCTCATATATATTATAAGCGGGATTGGAATTATCTGAAAAGATGGATGAGTGAATGATTATTATGACGTATAAAGTGTTATATAAGGTATATAATGGGAATAATTATCTCATTGAGTCCGATTTCTTCTATGTAGAGGATGATAAGGAGATTGTTCGTGAGGTTGAGCAGTTATTATCCGATTATATGATTAATGAGGATTTAAATCCTGATGATTTTGAAAACTGTTGTATTATATCCACCGGTACCCAGTATGTCAGTGTTGTGGTATTCGTGGAGCGGGTGGAATTGTTGAGTACCGAAGAATTACAAAAATTATACAGAAAATAAATTATTTATACATTTCTTTTTTATATAAGTTATTATATATTAATATAGTTATGGCAAAGATAAAATGCCCGAAATGTGGTAAATATATGTTCCCCGATTATGAGATAAACAGGATATACTGTTTACATTGTGGGTTTAATAAACCAAGTAAGGAGGAGATTCGAACAATCAAATGGCCAAACGTGTAATTAATATACAATGGGATATAATATTTAGATATGGCAGCATCTAAAATCTGTGAATTATCACAGTTTGTATCATTGGTTAATTCTTTAAAACCCATTACTTCTGTGGTTTTACATTTTACCCCGTTATCCATCATGATACATATGGTAAATACAAGTAATAATGTATTTGTCTGTACGGAATATAAAACAACAAACGAAATTATCACTGATTTTGCTATGGATCTTGATATCTGGAATACGATAAAATATAACGAGGTGATTTTGTTACTGGATGATAATATTTTACAGACAAAAATTGGGAAGGTTACTCATAAATGTAAATCCTTGGCTGATCCAAAGGTTATGACACGTGACAGGGAGGCCCCAAGTCCTGATAAATGGCCGCATTGCAAGGTAACATTGAATAATGATGATATGAAGGCATTGATCGGAATTATCTCGCCCAACGCTAAATATGATTTTAAGGTAGAAAACGGGCAGTTGATCATCTCTGATTGTGACGGGAATGTAGAGATGACTATTGAGGGGGGTGAGGGATCATTTAAATCACGATTTGGTGGCTCCTTACTTGAAGATGTGTTATTTGCCCCGAAGTATTTTGAGAAATGTGATCTGTATATCGGAAACAATAGCCCGCTTACCATTGATTATTCCTGTGAATGGCTAAACTGCCGGTATATTGTGGCACCAATGATCGAGGAAGATTAGTAATCACGTAATGTATATATATTGTTAGGTTCAATAATTATTCCCCCCCCCCACTTACAAAGACATCATGTTAGAAAAGGATCTTCTTCCTTTTCCATCTTTTGTCAGGCAAAAATTCGAGTTTCTTCTCTCGTAATGCTTATATACTTTGAGATTATATAGTTTTTGGATGACATCGCGACTGATTATTGGTATTGCTGCGCTTCTGACTATTATATTTGTTACTTTGGTCCCGGTTGTAAGTATCTGGGCATTAAATACGCTGTTTGTTGGGGTGTTATTTAAATCTGAAATCCCGATGAATATCTGGACATGTATTGCCATGCTTTGGTGTATAGGATTATTCGGCGGGATTGTAAAAAGTTTTACCCGCAAATAAAAAGAAATAACTATTTTTATTTATCATTACACTTATATACAATCAAAATAGACTTGTATACATGGATAGTATTGTTGAGCATGTTTTGAGAGAGCGTTATTATCAGCCGGGTGAGTCATCATGGGAAGATGTCTGCCGGCGTGTCGCCGGTTTTATCGGAACCAATAAAGATGAATATGATGCATTCTTTAGTATCATAAACAAACGTGAATTTATTCCGAACAGCCCGTGTCTGATGAATGCCGGGACATCAATACCGATGCTGTTTGCTTGTTTTGTTCTGGATGTTCCTGATGATATGAAGGGCATCGGGAATACGCTGACAGATGCGATGTGCATTCAGGCTAAAGGCGGAGGATGTATATCAGGAGATTCCCTGATTATTACTGAAAACGGACCAATGCCAATCAGAGAGTTTGTTGAGTCTGATATAACCAGATGTAAAGTTCTTTCATATGATGAGGTTACTCATGCCGTATCATGGAAAGAAGTAGAACAAAAACATATTACACAGGTTGAAGCAGGAAGAGTATACGATATCGAATGTTCAAACAATTACAGGATCAGTGCGAGTGATTGGCACCCATTCTTCGTCTTTGATGGAAAAACGATCAAAGAAAAACGTGCAGATGAGTTACAGCCATGTGATCTGATCATTGGATCTGGAAAGTTGCTGCAGGAAGACATTAAATTTGATCCTGATGCATGGTTATCCGGGTTTCTCATTAGTGATGGCTCGTTCGATACAAATAATGGTGGCACAACATTGCGATTACGTGTTGTCAAATCATATGAATCAGTTATTAAACGTGCTGCTGATATCATCGGGTGTTCATATGCATCATCAAGGGATAACCGGTATAAAACAGACTGTTATACATTT
>Ga0116192_1001801_pt1 | contig 14726 bp, 12 predicted proteins | sample AD_UKC113_MetaG_FD_89876 | JGI IMG/M metagenome (GOLD analysis project Ga0116192, IMG submission 89876) | Active sludge microbial communities of municipal wastewater-treating anaerobic digesters from Hong Kong - AD_UKC113_MetaG | ecosystem: Engineered > Bioreactor > Anaerobic > Digestate... | reverse complement strand
GCTCCATCCGGATGAATGCCAACTTCAGTGTAAACAATTGAATAAATTGGGCCTAAAGTGGCTAAAGACAACATCATACCCCTCCCGCACCGGGAAAGTTCTACCGTTTTTGCGGCATCTATCCGATCAGCAACGAATTCGAAGTAGGTTATCCCTTTCGGAGCTTCAGGAACCTGCATTGGCTGGTTTCCCTTGTAGGCAACGAATAAAACACTGGAACAAATAGCCAGGATGATTGCAGCTTTGACAACCATTCCCATCAACTTAAGAATCACTACGATAAACTTCATTTTCTCCTTCAATCTTTTTATCTATCTGATACAGATCTTCTGACCGGGCACCTTCACGTAGGACCCGGTTATAACGAATCTCCTCCCGATACATTCGATCTAGCGCAACCTCAATCACATCGCTTTCACTCCGTCCCATAACGCTTGCCATCGCTCTTAATTGACTCACGCCTTCTGGGCTTATTCGAAAAGATCGTACTGGTTTACTCGCTGAATTTGTTTTCGGCATTTCTACCTCCAGTTTTTTAAATAGTAATACTAGAGTATACTTTTGTCAATAATGAAACCGGTAACCTTGCCAGAAAAACTACTGAAGTCCATAATTGAAAGGTATAAAATGTCCCCTTTGCCATATTTTTTCGAATTACTTATAGAGCTCAAAAATTAATACTCCCTGCAGGATGTTATTGAAGCGATCATAGGAGAAATTTATGGCAGAAAGCGGTATTGAATTGACATCAGAAAAAAATGATCGTATGACAGATGAAATAAGGATAATCAAAGCCGCAAGACAGGACCCCGAGGTATTTGGAGAATTATATAAGCTGTATGTTGAACAGGTCTTCCGATATCTCTACAGCAGGATAGGAAATGTGCATGAAGCAGAAGATGTTACGGCTCAGACATTTCTTGCGGCTTTTGAATCCTTTGACAAATTCCGACAGGATGGGCACTTTGCTTCCTGGTTGTTTGGAATTGCTCGCAATAAAGCAATCGACCATTTCCGCCGACGGGATCGTTCGACATATTTGGATGGGTTCAGTGAGATACCTGCGGAAGACAATACTTTAGCCGGGGTGATAAAGACAGAACAGGCAGAAGTGTTGTCAAAGCTCATCCAGGCTTTGCCGGAAGAAGACCGCGAACTACTCCGTCTCCGTTTCTTGGCAGAGATGAGTTACCCAGAAATTGCCCGTTGCATACATCGTAATGAAGAAGCTGTAAAAAAAACTACATACCGGTTACTGGCACGGCTGCACAGCCAGTTGGAGGTTTCAAATGAATGAAAAGTATTCAACCCCTCAGTTCGAAGAGAATATTCGCCAATCTTTCGCTGTACCGGAGATACGACCTGAATTTGTCGACCAGGTATATGGTAATTTAATGCAACGTGCGGTTGCAAAATCTCGAAAACATCATGCTTTCTTCGGATTGCGACCTGCGTGGACTATTGCTCTGGCGATTCTTACCCTGATGATCATCGGTACCTTGGTCATGGGTCCACAGCGTGTTTACGCGGAGTTCTTGAAACTCTTTGGTTACATTTCAGGGGTGGGAATCGTGGATCAGAGCAACCCTATCCGGGTGTTAGCCGAGCCGGTCAGCGTCACACGCGATGGAATCACGGTCACGGTAACTTCAGCGACATTGACAGGTGATAGGACCCAAATTGCATATCGAATCTTTGGTGTCCCGGGATCAGCCTACCCAGACCGCGAGGACGTGGTGGGCTGTTGGTCGCGCGAATATTTACGCCTCGCAGATGGAACGCAACTTGCTCAAATCAATTATGGTTACGAGCCTGTACCCACGAGCGTGAACGAGGCTGTTTTTGTGATTCCGTGCATCGCCAATACCTTGCCCGGCAAAGTACCGGAAAACTGGGAGTTGCCGCTGCGCTTCGTACCTGCTCCACCTGACCTGACGGTGATGCCGATACTCGAACTCACTCCCTCTCCACTGGGCACCCTGAACCCGAGTGCCACTACTCACGATACTTTCATTCCGACTGCGGATAATTCGGTGACGGTGAGCAAAGTGATCGAAACCAGCGATGGTTACATCCTGATTGGAAGTTTTCAACCCCAGAGTAAACCCGGCGAATCCTTTCAACAGACTGGTGCCATGGAGATCTATGATGCCAGCGGGAAGAAGGTAGCTTATACCTATCCACAGGACGTCAACGAGGCGATCAACCAGGAACCGGTTGGCACCGGTTGGGCGGCGCAATTCAAGGCTGCCGGTCTGGTCTATCCCCTGACGATCAGCTTTTCAGGTGCCATCCTGCTTCCTTCGGACTCTGATGCCACCGCCCAAATTTCCTTCGATGCCGGGGCTAATCCGCAGCCGGGTCAGGAATGGGATCTTAACCGTGAAATTCAGCTTGCAGGTCACACCTTGATGTTAACCTCGGTCACTGCCAATTCGCAAGGAAGCTACTCGTTTAATTTTCAGGTCGACCCCAAAGTCTACAGCGTCGCAGTGCAAATTGAGGGATATATCCCCAATGGTGGTGGCGGAGGAGGTGGTGGAGGTCTGACAAATGGTAAGTTTGAAACAACTCTGGCTTATGCCCAGCTCCCCACAGGTGTACTGGATGTTGACATTTCCAACCTTGTGTTGGTCGGCGACTCGGTCATCTGGCAGGGGCAGTGGTCTCCTTCCACGGTCCGTACCGACCTGCCGGCGAACCCGACTCCACCAACCGGAGTATGTTTGACGGCAGACTCGGTGGCACAGATACAACTGGCTCCTGCGGGTCTGTTCAGCGGAGCGACGTTGATGTATGAACCGTTGGATAATTCGGATAAATGGGGACTTGTCCTCTACAACCTGGATGGCAGCGATAAGCAGGTGTTAGCTACAGATGCCAGTGGAGGGACCTTCTCGCCGGATGGCAGCCAAATGGCTTACCCGGCTGCAGACGGCATCCATGTGATGGATCTGTCCACGAAGGCGGAAAAAGTCCTACCGGGTACAGGTTTCAACATGCACTGGTCGCCGGATGGCAGGCAGATCGCTTACGTCGGCATGAGTGACGGCAGTGTGAATAGTGTATTTATCATCAACCTGGATGGTACCCCAGCCCGCCAAATCTCAGATTTAAGTTACGAATCGGTCATTGGTTGGTCACCTGATAGCAAGCTTTATTTCGTTGCGCCTTTTACCGGAGGCGCCGCCTGGAAGGTATTATCCTATGACCTGACCAGCGGCACAACCCGGGAGCTCTTCACCATCGAGAATGGCACGCCAAAATTCCTTAACCCCACGCTCTCCCCTGACGGGAACTGGATCGCTTACCGCGGTCGGGATAACAGCAGTCTATACCTCGTCCACCCCGATGGCAACGACATGCACTTAGTTCTGGATAACGTCGGCGCAGTCGGTATTGCCTGGGCATCCTCCAGTTGGCTGGGGGTAAGCATCGGGATAGAGGATCCCTATTTTCAAAAAACACTTTTGATCAATCTGGATACCTGTGATAGCTATCTCCTGAACGGATTGCATGGTCAACTCGAAGGGTTGATGATCAAATAAAACTGCCAGGCAAAAAATTGTTCGATGCAACGAGAAGGAGGGCAAATTTTAGTTCGCCCTCCTTCCATCCAGTCTTAACGATCAGATTCTGATATTCAGATTGTCAAAAGAAAGGCGTAGATTTTGCGGAATATTTTTGAAAAAAGGGTTTCATGCAAAGTAAAGATTGGTCCTTTCAATTTGTGTGTTCCTTGCCCCCCATCGTAATTTGAACAGAATCTGCCAGTGTTGGATATCCCAGACCATCGTAGTGTGAGGGATTTCATCACAAAAAGTAATTTTAACTTGCCAACAAATTTTTACCTAACTAGAAATTGTTATCCCATTCAACTAAGTTTCGCTGCCGTGTTGCATCATGCTACAAGTTTAAGCAGGGACTATCTTCTGGCGGGTTATAAAGTGATCTATCAAGAATCATCCCAAGAAATTATCGAAAGCCGACCTGTTGAAATCCCTATCTTAACCCAGATAGTTGGACTGTGGAAACCCACAGGTACTTTTTGATCGCTTTTCAAAAATAGAAGAGTTGACTAAGGTACAATAATTTATCCTCAAGGATTATTGATCCAGCAAGGTAAAGGATTGTCATGGAGTTTCCCAATTCATTCAGTGAAAGAGAAAAAGAAGTTGTTGACCTCCTTCTGCAAGCCAAAAGCAACAAACAAATTGCTTTTAGTCTTGGCATAACCAACCGCACGGTTGAGTATCATTTGGGAAATATCTTTGCCAAGCTGGGAGTAAGTTCCCGGTCAGAAGCAATTCTAACAATTACGAATTATAAAAATCAGCCAACCAATAACTTGGGGGTGGAGGATATACGGGAATCCACAGTTGTAAATGCTCCTGAAGCAGTCAATAATGCAAAGAAACCGCTACGGAGGATTCCCATGAAAACAAAAAAATATATTTTTGCAGGATTAGGACTGCTGACAGGCATCTTGGTCATTTATTTAGCTTCTCCAAATTTGTGGAAAAGAAGCGCAAACATGGCTGAAGAGATCCGGCTTCCAGATGCAGCGATATCTTCCACCCCTTCTCCCCTTCCTTCTCAAGAACAATCTGCAGTTGTGGAGGACGGAAATTCCTTTACGCAGACAGTTGGTTCGGTCGATGTCAGGCTTTTAATCAACTGGTTTTATATTGATGAAAGCAGAGCAAACCTTGAAGTGGCTATCTGCGGTCTTCCCATCCCGGATGGTTTCAGACCTGTTTATTTAATTGATCCAGCGAAATTAGCGCTTGCCCACGCAGATGGAGATCCCATTCCGTTAGTGCAGCGTGACAACTCCGGTAGTGGGGGAGGCGAGGAACAAGCACCTGATGAAAAAGAGTCCTGCTACAAGCAAATCTTCGATTATTCCCTGGTGAATTCCCAAGAGATAATTTCTCAGGGGGATATCTATGCCCTGGATATTCCCGTTGGTGGATCTATTACCGGTGACACCGGAGAAGTCAAGGCACTGCTTTCGACCACTTTTCATGTGCAGGTTAAACCAACATATTCCGGAACATTGACCTTTGTGACCAACACGAGCGCTGAAATTGACAATAAAACAGTTATTTTCAAAGGAGTAGAAGTAAATCCATCCAGCGCAGCGGTCAATCTATGTATCGATGCTCCAATCGGGGAACAATGGATTCCTGATGCAGAAATTCTCTATAAAGGAAATATTATCTATGGATTCGGTGGGGAGATCATGGATGGCACAAATGAAGACCGAGCCACTGAAATGTGTTACCGCCTTAATTACTCGTACCCATTCCAAATTGACACCAATTTTGCTCCCAAAGCGGACCTGTCGATTCTGGTAGCGAAAATCACTACCGTTCAACCGGAGCGATTGTCCTATAACGTGATCGCACATGCTCAAAATAAACTTGCGGAGGAAGGCATTGAATTTAGCTATGTGGTGATTAGCCATGGTTCCTATATTTCTATTACCAGGAAGCCAGAAGGACTGACCGAAGCCGAGGCTGTGCAGAAAGTGCAGGACTTCCTAACTGAGAGTGCGATACCATCAAAGGTAATTTTATTTGATCTCAATTAATTTTCGTTCTAATAATCTATAGAGTGATACAAGCCGTCAAAGGATCCATAATGAAAAAAATCATTTGTATAGCTTCACTCTTGATCCTCTTCTCTGCTGCTGGTTGTACATCAACGCTTATGCCGACTCCATCCCCTGAAAAGGCAATCGGTACTGCGATAGTGTCCAGAAAATTCACAGAAGCTGCTGCAGCTACCCTTTCACCGATAACCAGCTTGCCAACCGAAGAGTATCCAACTCCAGACTGGTCGAGTTGGACGCCTTCGCCCAATGAGATTACAGCTGAGGATAGTGGGGAAATATTTGATTTTGTGCTGACTTCAAGATTTTCGATTGTCCTTCGCGAATCAGATTACCCGGCTGCAAATGTGGTATCGAATTGCCTCTCCGATAACATCCTTGGAAGCATATCCAATGTGGAGCCTGCCCCTCCGTATTATTACGTCTTACGCTATGAGGGAGTCGGCATAGGTCAATGTATCATTCGAAATGGTTCGTTTGAGGTGACGTTCAATATCATAGATCAAAATTGATGACGTATGAAGTGGCGTTGTTCTGGAAAACAATGGGTAATAGCGCAATACCTCAAAAGTATAAGTTTCTTCGTCCACCTAGGATAAGCCCTTTAGGCTTGCTATACTCAATCTAATCTAACAACTTAATTATTTATTCTTTCAATCATTAGCCGGACTCTACCTGCTGGATGCTTACCCGGCAATCGTGCTTAGCCCTCCACACCTCGTACCCAAATGGATCCGCGAAATCGAGGAAGTGATCCCGGGAGCATATGCACGAGAAATCCGTCGTATCGGTCGGAAAAGTGAAGAAGTTTGTGATGTGAACGATGTCCGTGAATTCCTGGATCAATAAAAAGCAGCCTGCGATGCTGCTCAAAAGAAAGGAGGGTCAAAGCCCAAATGGGTGGCAGTGGTAGCCCACACCTCAGCCAACGAATTAGCTCCTTCCGGCAACCGCCAGAGGCAAAGGAAATGATCGGGGAAAAGTCAGATCAAGATTGGCTCGCAAGGAAGTCTCTGCGTGCACTCATTAGCAAACGCCGCCTGTGGAAAGATGGTGTTGGTCGAAACGGTGAGAGGGTGAATACATGTAGTTTTAGCTACCCACCCATTATGGATTGGAGGATCCTCAACGCTGCTTTACGCCCGCTGGCTGCAGCTTCAACCAGGCTCATCCCGTTCATTTGGAACTCAGCATTCACCAGGAGTGTTGAAGAAACTGGTGTCGGATCATCTAAAGTTGGTAAGGAACCTGAATCCATTTGATCGGGTAGTTGATCCTTTGCGGCATACACAAAGGAATATTGTTCCAGAATACCCTTCAAATCCATTTCACGAGCCGGTCCCTGACTTTCAACAAATGTGACTCCACTTCCAAGAATTCCCTGGATATCCCGCTGGAAAGCAGTCTTAAGATCTTCATTTGTCATTATTTTGGCAAGGAAAGGACCACCTGGTTGATCTTCCGCTGCAAAAACATTTACCTGACATCCGGCAAGGGTCAAGTAATAAGCACAGCTCAAGGCTGCTGGTCCACCACCGATGACAGCAACAGCATGAAGAGGGTGAGAGTAATGATTCCTTGGCCAACCTTCATCCCCTGACTCCTTGCACACCCATTGCTGAAGTTCTGCAATGTTCACTGGTTTTCCTGTAAATTCACGGCGGTAACAGTTTTGCTGACAAAGCCTGTCTGCTGCACAGGTAAGACCGCATGTTTCGCCAAAGGGGAGTTTCTCTCGGATTAATCGTGCTGCGCCGGCATAGTTCTTCGCCTCCATACGACGTAGAAAACCGGGAATATCAATGCCTGCCGGGCAGCCCTTTACACACTCTGGTTCCTGGCAGCCCTGACATTTTGCTGCAGCCAGAAATGCATTTTCCATGGAAACCGGCGTTCCAGGGTTAAAATCTACCCTTTGATAAGGAGGGGTGACAAAGTGGACATACTTTTTGGAAAATGGATGAGCATCATACTCCGCTTTGTGCAAGTCGCGCAAAATGACATTTGCTGCCCCGACTCCAGAAACCACTGCAGCGGGGGCGCCAGTTCCCATTACTGTGGAGTCACCACAAAAGTACAGGTTCTTCCATTCACTGCGGGCATGCAAGCGCTTTAACATTTCCTGACCAATCTGGTTTTTTGGACCGCCGACTGCTCCGCCATTTTTTAGCAGGTACCGCTCAATAGTCGTCGGAGAGCCAATGAGAATCGAGCGAATATGCTGGCTGAAGCCTGGAATATGCTGATCAATCTGATGGATCATGCGATCCGCTTCATGCTGCTTTTGAGCTTCATATTCTTCCGAATGGTAGTCATCATCATTTGGACGCGGCCAAGTGCAGAGGTTGGGGGCAATTGCCATCACCACAAGCTCGTCGGGCGGGCATAGAGTTGAATCAACGAGAGAATTGATATAGAGGGTCAAATCAGAGGAATCAATCACCTTTCGGTTTTCAATGAAGATTTCCCAGGGATAGTAGTCTTTTGGAATAGCATTACGATCAACGACCATGTAGAGGGTCATGCTTGGAAACGTGGGAATCAAGGATTGCGCCCATTGAAGCCGCTCCTGGCTGATGTGCTCTGGGCGAACCAGATGCCCATAGATATTCCAGACAGTCGCATTGGCAATCACCCGATCAGCATAGATTTTCGTTCCATTCTGCAGCCTTACTCCATAAGCCTGCCCATTCTTGATGAGAATCTCATCCACAAGCTGGTGGTAAATCACCTGACCGCCATATCTCTCGAAAGCCTTTTCGATGGTGTTGGGCAGCATTTGTGCGCCACCTGCCGGAAAATACACACCTCCAACATGATTGTCGATAAACATGGTGGCTGCCAGTACTGCCGGAGTTTCTTCTGCAGTGGTGTACGCATAGGCTGAACAGAGTTTATCGTAGAAATTTATCAACTCTGGAGAATGAAAATACTTCTTCAGCAGGTCCATTGTGCTGGTGGATAAAAGCTTCTGCATTTTTATCAGGGAGAATGGATCGCTGATCAGGCGGCGTAAGCCCTGACGGGGTGAAAATTCAGAGGGCGGAACGATCACCTCGTTTTTGATGACAATATTTTCATACATCTTGTAGAGATCAGAATAAAATTGTTGTAATCCCTCTCGTTCATCTGGAAATAAATCTGCCAATTCTTCCATAAATCTATTTAAATCGGGCCAGAAGATAATTTCACGCCCCTCAAAACTCATTCGGGCTAGAGTGGAATGAGGAATGATCTCGATAGGCTCTTCAAGTTCGTTAATGAGAAAGTGGAAAGGTCGAAATCCTTTTTCACCAAAGCCATACAGCATCGCCGCCCCGACATCATGAACGTGGTCTTCCCGTTTGAACGATGTGCAGGCCCCACCAGGTTTTCCCTGTTGTTCAATCATCAAGACAGAGAGTCCCTGTTTAGCCAGCAGGCTGGCTGCTGTCATTCCACCCAATCCAGCTCCAACTACAATTACATCATAATGTTCACGTAAAATCAGGTCACCCATTAATTTCATGAATGGTCTCCATTCTAATCTTTGCCATTCAAAATGGCTTCGGCTGCCAGTTTTCCGGTCAACACAGCCACAGGCGATCCCCCTGGCGAATACGCCCAATGTCCGGCAGTCAGTAATCCGGGAATGGGTGTGTAAACGCTTGAACGCATTTGCAAAAAGTTACCTCGCGAGAATGTCCGCTGGCGATGGTAAGACCATCCCATGATCGCTCCATGAGTATTGGAGGTTTGTGTTGCTATTGTGTACGGGGTTGCTGAATCGTAAACTTCGATATGCTCCGTGAGATCGGGAATAAACTTCTCCAGGCTGCTGATCAGCTGCCTGGCATATATATCTTTCATCTGATCGTAGTTTGAAGACCCTCCCTCCCAGCCGGTACCATACTGCCAGGATGTCATTGCACTGATAATAATGCCGGTTTTACCTGGAGGAGCCAGTTCAGGCTGATGTATGCACGGGATGGAAATTTCCTGGGGTACACGCGCGAAGTAGTCTGGAAGCGAAATACGATCTTCCTCTGTGATGCCGACCAGATCAGGATGATAGAAGATATGCGAACAACCTTGGAAGTTTAGACTCTCAACGGGTTTATCAACACCCAGAAAGACATTCAACACGGAGTGCGAGACATCGGCGGATCGCAATTTACGATCAAACTTCCTGGGGAGCAAAGTTTCAGGCACGAGCTGTGTCAAAGCCTGTGAAAGGTCACTGGCAGCGATAACATACCGTGCATGGATTTCCTCGCCATTTGCCAGCCGAACGCCTGATGCATGCTTTCCATCGAGGAGTACCTGCTCTACCCGTGTTTTCAGCCGGATTTTACCACCCCATCTTTGCACTGCCTCTGCCAGTGTCTGGGGAATGACCTTAATGCCGCCATGGGGATAAAAATAATCAAGGAACATTCGAAAGTATCCCAGACCGAAGAAAACACTGGTGCCATCGGGAAAGAGGTCACTGAGTAAATTGATCAGATTTGGATTGTGGAGATGCTGCGCCAGATAGGGGCGAAGCTCCTGACGCATCAGAGAAGCTGCCCGCGGTAGACGGGTCAGTAAGGAACCATTCTCTTTGAACCACCCTGCGCGCGCATCATTTCCAGCTTCTGGCAGGTCAAAGAAAGGAATTGGAAAGGTCAGAAATCCATCCATCAACTGGTAGACCCTTTTTGTGTCCTGAAGGATTTGGCTTAACCCGGTTTGCTCCGCAGGGAAGAATTCACTCAAGAGGCGGAAGTATCCTTCCACATCATCGAAATGGCGAATAACATTCACGTGACCACCAGTAATCAGGGCTGTATGGCTTGGGTAAAATTGAATTTGTTGCAGTAAACCAAGTTGAGCCAGCATCGGCATCATGACTGAACTGTTTTCAACTGCTTTGATGCCACCGTCGAACAGATAGCCTGACCGCGAGAAAGAATTGAACAACCCTCCCACTTGAGAAGCCTGTTCACAAACCAGAACTTTTAGCCCTCCCTTTGACAGGAAGGCAGCCGCTGTGAGACCTGCCAGCCCACCTCCAATGATGATCGCATCAAAGCCGTGTGTATTATCTCTATCCATTTTCAGTTCCTTTGCGGACGATTGCAGTTGATCATCTGCCTTTCTCCAGCGAATCAGCCCGAGTCACTGGATGACGATTGGAGATCTATTCTGAATCTGAGGCTTCTTCTATTTTAACTCGGCTGGCTACTTCCAAATTAGCACTCGCTTTCTGCAGGGCAGCGCGCTTACGACGGTATTCAATGATTGGCAAGTCTCCTTGAATGAGAATTTCGCCGATATTCAGACCGCTCGTTTTTGGTTGCTGGGTAACGACCACCCTACGGTCCTCATGAGCAATATAAACGTTACTGGGCATGGAAAGAGTCGCTACCCATTTGCCCAGCACAGGCAGACGCATAAACTTTTGATAGAATCTCAGGTAAAGGATGGAATGATCATCATCTACCGGTACAAAGGCAGCCAGGACACGAACCTTCTCGTTGATGTAATTCTGCCAGAGGTTGGGAAAGATGAATTCCAGGTGGACGCTGGTAGCTGCCTTGGGCGAAAGCTCGGAGGGTTTACGGGGAGGTATCCCGTTATCCACACGGTTGAAGACATACGTATAGAGCATCTTGTTGCCCTTCCATTCCACTACCGGACCATCAACGAGGGTTCGACCACCACGACCGATGGTATGACGGTGAATAAACGGGAGGTGAACAACATCAAGTTGGTTTTCAATCACTCTGGAGTAATGCGCGTCCCAGGGATCATGAGCGGAACTATAGTAAAAGGTATCATCAATGTTATTAAAGAATTCAGGGATACCCTCCGGCGTTGAATCTCCCCACCAGATCCAGATATACCCATGGGTTTCATAAGTAGGATAGGTTTTCAGATGCAGCGCATTGGGAATCACACCATTGCGACCATTTGCAGGAACCAGAACACACCTGCCTTCCCCGTCAAATTCGAAACCATGGAAGGGGCACTGCATGTGATCATCTTGGATTGCCCCAGTACTGAGAGCCACACCACGGTGGGGGCAGCGATCCACTGCCGCATTGACTTTGCCACTGGAGTCACGCCAGAAAACAAGTTTTTCAGATAACCTGGTGGTGCCCACTGGATGTCTGCCTACTTCATTGGATTCAAGTACAACATACCATTGATTTCGAATCATAGCCCTGCTCTCCTCTTACAATTAAAATCCATATCTTCCAATCAAGCCCCGGTCCAAAACAACTCAGGGTCAGGCTTCATTTCAATCGCTCCATCAATCCCAGAGTGGCTGTGATCACCTGCCTCTGCTGGGAATCTCGCGAGATGGCTGGCGGATGATCACCTGCCTGGTCGCCATACCAGCCAAACTGGGCATGATTTCCTCCTTCGATTTCCACCCAGGTAGTGTCTGCAGGCAACAACAGGCGGGATGCTTCAATTTCTTCGAGGGTCGCAAGTCCATCCTGTGACCCGAAGATTGAAACGACTTTCAATCTTAATTGTGATAGGTTATCATTTGAAGCCGGATACGATGCCCATAATACCAGACCCTTGATCGAATCGGGGTAAGATTTGGCATAAGCTGCAGCCATTGATCCACCCAGCGAATGGCCTCCGATTGCCCAGGTCTTTATTTGAGGATATGATGCCTCTACCTTTTCTGCGGCATTGATATTGAAAACGGCTAGATTGAGCGGCATTCTCACAATGACAACAAGAATTCCATTCTCCGCGATCTGTCGAGCGGCTGGTGCATAAGCACGATAGTCTACCCGGGCGCCAGGGTAAAAAATGAACCCGATATCGGATTGTCTGTCAACCGGTGCGAAGGTCAACCACTGACCATCCGTGACTGTAACCAGCTCATCCGACTTCAATGCGGTCAGGGCTTCTGGCATAGGCTGCGCAGCCGTCTCACCCCAAACAAAGAATCCTGCAGTGAATAAAACCAACAACAAGACAAGTACAGACAAAATGAGGCGCAGTTTTTTATGCATTGTGGTTTCCTGCCTTCAACTCTGAGAGTAGACTGGGGTAAATGTGTACTGAGGATGAGGAAGAGAAGGTAACCTTTCTGTTCACCGAATTGCTTGAAGGCAATGTGACGGGCTGATCTTCTGAATTTCCAGCGGAAGCCAGGAAGGTCTTCAAGGGTTGCCCCTTATGCCAAGATGGTTCTGACAGCATCATTTTCACCCCTCTTCTCCGGAACTAACGGGCTTGTACCCAGCCAACCATTCCAGGATGGGTCCCGCCTGGATGCCAATCTGGTCCTGTACTGCCTGAAAGAAGGCTTTGTAATATTGGGTTGCAAGTTTGGCTGACAATCCAAAATTTTCTAGAAGTCCGTTCAACCATTGTGCAGAGTAATCAAGGAGATGAATGTTGCCAAGCGCAAGTGCCGCAGCCATTGCCTGCGTAAATTGAGTGTTTGCCAGCTCCAATTGGCTGGGAGAGATGGGAATGGGTCGCAGAATCTGCCCGGTACAGCTGACGATCAGGGCTTCATTCTCCTTGAATTTCTGCAATGCAGTAGAGTAACTTGATGGAGGCGGCTGAATTTCAGCAACGGGCTGGCAGCGTTTGAAGAGCATTTCGATCACCGGGGGAGCTGCGTCCAACTCCTTCCCCAGGTAGAAGCCTGGGATTTGCTGCGGAAGACCCTCAATTTCATTGAAGATCCCACCGCCAAATGCCAGGGGAACAGATAGATCATTTGCCACTTTCGCCATTTCAACGAGAGATGCTGCTGCAGGTAAGGTTTGGGCAGCCGAAATTATCATTCGTGATCTAGTTGCCTTCAATGTAGCATCCAGTTTCTCCAGCGAGACGTTTGCTCCCAAATAAATCACGTCCCATCCCTGCCAGCGGAGCATGAAGGAAAGCATCATTAATGCCAGGTCGTGTTCCTCACCTGGGGGACAGGCAGCAAGCAATCGACCGGGTCTACTGGGCAAGGGTGCGATGGCAAATAGAGCATTCAACCTACGGGCAGCCAGAGCGGATGCAAAATGTTCCTGCTGCACACTGACTGACCCCATATACCATCCCGCACCGAGCTCAGCCAGCCCTCTCTGGAACACCCTGGTACAGACTTTCATAGGCGACGATATAGCCAGAGCTTTGGCGACCGCCAGCTCAGCCGCTGGCTCATTGAACGCAAGACATGCCTGGGTCCAATCCTTCGATAGCTTTTCAAGAATATCCCCTGAGCCCCTGAGTTCCATTTGTAGCCCTGCGGACTGATGCAGTTGGTCAGGCAGTTGGCTAGCCTGGTTGCGCCAGAGATCAATTGCCCGGCTGATGCTCATCCCCTCATTTTTTCTCGCCACAAGCCATTTAAGCAAAAGAATTTCTTCTTCGCTGTACAGGCGTTGCCCGCCAGAGGAGCGTTGCGGTTTGAGAATTCCATAGCGGCGCTCCCAGGCGCGCAAAGTTGCCGGACTCAGCCCTGTTTCCTTGTTGACCATCTTTACATTGTAGAATGGCATTTTTATCCCAACCAGTTCTCGAATATTTACTAATCAAACCGCAGTTTCAAAAAGGGGCTTGACATTTTTTAAAATTGTATAATAATTATACATGTATTGTACATATTATGTCAAGTTTTATTTATTACACAAGAGGAGACGAGTTATGAACAAGAAGACAGTATTATTGGTAGTTGGAATTTTGATCATTGCAATGGGTGTTCTGGTATTGGTTCCCAACTTGAGCATGGGAACTGAGCCTCTGTGGCATACCATAGCCAAAATCGCCCTGGGCGTCGTGTCCGTTTTTATCGCTCTGACCAGCTCAAGAGCTGTGCGAACGACCACGATCGTTGTCGGTGTAATCCTGGCGTTAATGGGTCTCATGGGGCTTTTCCTCAATATCAGCTCATTTAGCGCGCCCGTGTGGCACTCAATTGCCGTGGTTCTTCTCGGTGTGTTTGTTGCTGTAGTGGGGTCTCGAAAATAGATCCATCAATTTAAGAACAGGCTGCACTACATCTTGCGTAGTGCAGCTTTTTAGTTTAAGGCTTTAGCCTGTTGACCGAGCGAAGCGAGGGAGGCAGAAAACCACCCGCTATGCGGGTGGAAGACAAAAGGTTAAACCACAAATC
>Ga0116192_1001794_pt1 | contig 14751 bp, 19 predicted proteins | sample AD_UKC113_MetaG_FD_89876 | JGI IMG/M metagenome (GOLD analysis project Ga0116192, IMG submission 89876) | Active sludge microbial communities of municipal wastewater-treating anaerobic digesters from Hong Kong - AD_UKC113_MetaG | ecosystem: Engineered > Bioreactor > Anaerobic > Digestate... | reverse complement strand
GCCTTTATAGCTTCACTATCGGTTACTCCTTTAGCGCCGTATTTTCCTGCATTAGATTGTTGATCTAAAGGATCAACATAATTGAAAATACCATTTTCACGAGCACCATAAGGAACTACATCAAATGTATTTACCGCACTTCTATTACTCAAATCTTCTGTCTTTACTATTGTATTATTATATCCAGATATATTATATCTATTATCATCAAAAATATCTGAACTATTCGAACTTTCAGTGCCAAAATCGTTATATGTTTTTTTATAGCCTTCATATGAAAAACTTATAGTATATGTTGGAAGACTTGAATCTTTATAACTAAACTGAAAATCTCTAGAATATGAAACTAATTTACAATTTGTGAATGAAAAACTTGCTTTTAACTTGGTTAATTGATTATTATATACATCGACAGTAATGGAATAAATAGAAGAAAATGGATTATAACTTGAAATTGTACCATTATGTTCTGATGATCCGTTAACATTCATGCATTTGTTAATAAATTTTAATGCATCACAATTTTCAGTTTCAAATAAAGTAACCTGAAGGTCTTCTAGTGAAGAATAATCAGGAATCAAAAAGGCCTTTGAACGATTTCCGAATTTTATAACTTCATTCTTAAATTTATATGTAGGTAATGTAAATCCCAAACAGTTGTATAAAATATTTTGTTTATCATTACGATTTTTATAATATCTTATTATATAAGCATCTGAAAGTTTAACTGTTATTTGATTTATTATCGTACTGAAAGTGCCCATGTTATATTTATAAATACAATATAAAAGGAAAATTTATCAGGCAGGCTTTAATATGAAATTTAATGAATATGTAATTAAGGAAGCACAAAAAGTAACAAATTTAAATGAAAGTTTTGTTCAATTTGGTAAAACTTCTGTAAGTGAATCAGATAATCCTTTAATAATTCCTCATCAACATGATTACTTAATAAACCCTCTTACTAATTATGGTCAAACTGGCCCTGCAGATAAAGGCATTGCGCATTGGCATCAGATCATAGATGGAAAAATCATTGATGGTGATCATACTCATACTCTGCTTGCACCTACAGCAGAAGGCGACGAACTCAGTGGAATCGGCGATACAACAGGAATAAATATGCCTGTAAAGATAGTATCTCAAGAAATGCCAACAGTAACAGCAAAAAAGAAAGTTGCTGCAAAAAAAGCCGTTAAAAAGGCTGTAAAGAAAGTTGCTGATGCAGTTGTTCATGATGTCGCTACAAAAGAAGTAAAAAAGACAGTGAAAAAAGAAGCTTCAAAGGCCGTGAAAAAAGAAACTAAGAAAAATAAGTAAACATGACAGATTTTAATTCAGAATTCACCAGACTTTTTTCCAATGGTTCGTGTTCCATTTCAGGATACGATTGGAATAAGTCTAGATATTTTGATGGTACTAATTCTGCATCATGTTATGCAAATGAAACTGCTTTAATAAGCAGTTTAACAAGTGAAGCTTATAACAAATATGGTTTTGAGGTTCAGTATTATATAAAACAAATTTCAACTAATAGAAATAAGATTCTTGGAGAAGATCCATTAGAAAATATACTTAGAAGATTTAAACTTTCTGTGTATACTGAAACTGTTCCTACTTTACAGAAGCAATATCTTATTCAAGGAATGCAATACACTGAACTTATTACTCTTCAGTGTACTATTCAGCATTTTAATGAAGCTAGTGTGTATAATTTTGATAGAACAAAACAGGAATACGATATTTATGTTCCAAAAATCGGCGACATTATGTATTTTGAGTATTCTAAGTTGTACTATGAAATTATAAATGTAAAAGCCTTTGCTGAAGGATCAACATTTCTTTCAAAGCCAATTACATACACATTTACATTGAAAATTTGGAAAAATAATCATGAAGATGTTGATGTAATGAATCAAAATTCTGATGATATGCCAATAGAAGATTATACATCATTGGCAGAATCATTTGATATAGAAAATAAAACGTCAAATGTAAACGCATCTGGTGATATTCTTGCTATAAATGATGTTTTAAATAAAAATTCTGCAGTTTTGTATGATAATGGAAAAACTGTGAATGAAAATGACCCGTTCAATGGGTGGTGAAATATAAATATAAAATAAGAGGTATAATATGGAATTTAAAGAATTTTACAATAAAGCTATGACTGAAGGAACAATTCCTGAATCATTTGATGATGAACTAGAACGGCAGCAAATCGCTGCTACTCAGGCATCTCACAATAGTTCTGGAAGTAATGCGGTTGAGGGACTTATTTCTAGATATTTTTCTAAATCTAATGGCGATGCAATTACTGCTTTGGGCGGTTTTTCTCAGGATTTTGTAGACCAATTCTGGGATTTTATTGACAAACGTTGGGTTCCTGAAGATTATTTCAAGGGTTCCGATGACAAACGTGAAAAGTTCAAGCTCAAAATGTTGAATGATGTAAAAGAAGGACGTTTGAAAAAGATTCAAGTTGCTCTAAATGAACTTGGCGTCTATCTTCAAAATACTAAGAACGCTGCTAAATAAAGCTTTCTTATATATATTAAAAAGGAAGCAGAGATGACAGATTCAGCTAATTCAGCATTACCGCAATGCCCACCTTATGGATGGAACGATACAGAATATGCAGTAGTAGTTCCTCCATGGGAAACATGTTGTAGTTCTTCTGGAGATAATTGCGTTTGTATTACCTCTGGAGATGTACAGATATTTGATGATTTGTACAATACTGTTTCTGGAAACTCTGCTTCTTGGTTTAGTGCAGGCTATCTTGTAAATAGTGCTGCACTTTGGAATAGTAATTTTGAAACAGTATCTTCAAATTCGGCCAATTGGAATTCTGCATACGCCTTATCAAAAGCTATGGCAGATCTTTCAGCAACATGGAATTATGCATATAGTTCTTATAGTTCTTATAGCGGTTTTTTGAATACATATTCTGGAATTAGTGCTATAATTACTGATGATTCGTTGAGTGGAATTGGCAATAAAGAATACCCACTAGGTTTAAATAAATTTTTAGTATCAAAAATTGATACAACATATGATTTAGTTACAACATCAGCATTTAATTATGTTGATGGTGTTTATGAAAGAAATTTCCTCAATAACGAAGAAGGAAATATAATTTTTAATAATTTTTCTGCTTGGAATGAAACAGTAGGTCTTTTAAAAAATGAAATAAGAGAATTGTGGGCTGTTATACATGGTGCAGGCGGCCTTACTTATATTCCAGGGAAATATATATCAATAAGCGGTGCAACAATTTCTGTTTCTGGTCTTGAGCCATATAGTGCCGGAAGTGGAATAACAATAGAAAATAATATAATAAGTACCTCTGCTAGAGGTAATACAATTTTTCAATACGAAAACAGTCTTTCAACTAATAATTATTCTTCTTTTAACAATGAAAATATTATTTATTATAACTTTTAGGTGTAAAAATGGAAAATATTTTATATAACGCTTTAGCAGGAGGAAATTTGAGTTCTATCATTTGTGCTGTGATAGTTTACTTTATAATTTCCTACCAAAGGAAACAAACTGGTACACAGCGTAATACGGAGATAGAACTTATGAAGAAAGATATAAGTAATTTAAAAGAAGATGTCAGTGGGTCAAAAGAAGATATTAAAGAAATTAAAACGACTCTAAATAATATGGCATTGGCACTTGAAAGAATAGCCGCCAATTACGAAAATATGAAATCAAATTTTGATAGGAATAAATAATGTCATTTATAACATATATTAAAGAAAATTCAGATTTACTTAACGATGACGATGATAAAAATCCATTATTTTATCTTCCAGTTATAATTAAGGTTTCAGCTGGAAAAACAACTGAAGAGCTTAAAGATGATTATCAATTAAAATCATTATTAAATCAAATAGAAAAACTTAAAAAAAATATTGGAAAAACTAATATAAAAAATTTGTCAGGCGTTTTTAGTCCAGCTATGATAATTGATAGAAAGGAATTGGAAGATTGCAAAACAAAAAATTCTTATAAAGAGTTTTGCAAAAGTGTATTAAAAGAAATGAAAATTGCAATAATTTCTTCAATTCATTCTTTTAATGAATCATACAAAATATCAAAATCTATAGAAGAATTTGAAAATTCTAAAGAATTTGAAGATTTTTTTGATACTTTAGAAATTCGTAAATAGAATTAAAAGTATAAATATAATTATATGGGAGATTTTAATATGATTAACGAAGAAAATGAATTTAAGAAATGGAAAAAAACAAAGAAACTTGATGAAAGTTTTCTTGATGATGACGAGGAGGAAGAACTTTCTGCTGAAGATGTTACTGCCGCCAAAGAAGCTGATGTATATGCTGATGAAGATGAATCTGATAAAATCATAGATGATACATCTGATGAAGATGATATTGATATAGCAGAAGAGCCTGATGAAAACACAGACGATAACGCAGACGATGATGGAACTGTATCAGATGAAGATTCTGAGGAAGATGAAACAGAAGATGATGGTGTAGATAATTCTTCTAAATCTGATATTGAAGAAATTAAGGATGCCATTGCTTCTCTTACTACATCAGTTCAATCTTTAACAGATAAAATAGAAAAAGATAATGAAGATAATTCTTCTGATGAAGAAGGAAAAGATGAAGGATCAGAAGACTCTGATGATTCTGGTGATGAATTTGACGATCTTGATCTTGATGATTCTTCCGATGAAGGGTCAGATGAAAAATCAGATGAAGGATCAGATGAAGACAAAGATAGTGAATCTTCAGATGAAGGATCAGATGATGAAAAATCCGAAGATGCTGAAAATGATAAAAAGGATGAAAAGGAAGACGAAGATTTTGCTGGAGACGAAGATAAGGACGAAAAGGACGAAACGAAGTCTGAAGCCTATAATGCAAATATGAAATCTGGAAAACTTCTAAACAGTAAATCCGGTTCTCTTATTGGATCTGTAATTAGTGGTAAACTTTATCAATTGGACGAATCAATTTTCGCTGTAGCTAAATCTAAAATTCGCCAACGCATTGAAAACAAAAAGCGTGAAATGCGTTCTAAAATTTTTGAAAAGGCTAATGAAAAACTTAAAAAATAAATTATAAAAAGATTAGTCTAGAATCCCAAAGATTTTAGACTTTTCATCTAAAAAATGAATAACAACGAAAAAAAATTACTAGATACAATAAAGAATGTCTGTACAAATCGTAAATGTCCAGAATGGATAAAAAATACATTTATAAAAACAATTGAAGAAATAAGAAATTCTGAAATTAAAAAAATGCCAATATATGAATTTGAGAATTCTCCTTTAGAAATTGGTGATATATTAAAAAATTCAGACGAAAAAGACAAATGTTTATATGAACTTGTTGAATTTGGCCCATGTATCTTAGATTCTCAACTTATAAATGTCAAAATTATAGATGGAGATATAAATAATCCAAAGGGATTTATTATTCATAATGTTCCAGCGACTAAAATGAGGAAAATTAAAAATGTATAATTTTTTATATGAAAATGATTTTGAAAACAAGGCCGCTAATATCCTTGATAGGGCAGAAGATATTGGTATTTCTGTTGGAAATAAAGAAACAAACAAAGATGTTATCGCATATAAAGTTAATTTAGATAATCCAGTATGTCCATGTTGCGGTTGTAAACTTATAATTGAAAATCCAGAAGATAATTCAGAAACCGATAATCTTGTAAGTCCAGTTAATGAGGCTTATATTGATTCTAGTGAAGTTGCACCTTTAGTTAAAATTTCTGCTGAACAAATAATTGATGCTTATATGGAAACTGATAATTTTGATGATCCTAATAAAATAAAAAATCTTATATATGTAACTGATAAGTGTATACTTGATGCAATAAATAGAAAAGCCATTGAACTTCAATCAACTTTAAAAACAACTTATAATCTTAAAGTTGCTGTTGAAAGTTTAGAAAATGATATTAGAGAAGAAATCAGAGAAATTCTTGGAAAGATTTAAAGCTTAAGTTTATAAATAACAATATAAAAAGAGAGGTTTATATGAAAATTCTTAAGGTAATAAATGAAAAAGTAACACAGGATCCTGAACTAGAGGACGAGGAAGACATAGATCTTACCGCCACCGTAGATGATGGAGAAGATGATGTTGTCCTTGATTCTGAGGAAGACATTGAAGATTCTGACGAAGAATGTGAATGCGATGATGATACTCCATGTGATATTTATGCTGACGATCCCGTTTGCCCATGTTGTGGCGCTAAATTGAATATTATTACCGATGAAGACGACTTGGCTAATGGAGATGAAGACGGCTTTGCCAATGGAGATGAAGACGAGGAAGAAATTTCTGATGAAGAAGTTGGTCTTGATTCCGAAGAGCCTGATACTGTTGATTTAGTTTCAATGGATGAACTTCCTGAAGCTGACGACGAAGATTCTCCATATTACAACTAATCAATATTAAATAGGAATAAAAATTCCGACGGACTTTTTAGTCCGCCTCTTTTTATAAATATAATATAAGAGGTTTTTCTATGGCTGAAGAAAATAAATTAAGTAAAAATAGTTTTGCTGAAAATTTTGCAAAACTTTTAACTGATAAATTTTTTGATAAAAAGGATGAATTAAAAGATTTTTCTGCAGATTCCATAAAAGATGATATTTTTGATCTTTTAAAAAAATCTAAAGACACAGCAAAAAATGCAAATAAATCAGAAGATGCTGACGAAGCCTATGACGAATACGAAGATGAAATAGACAAATGTATTAATGCTGTAAAGAAAATCTTTAATACAAAATTGCCAAAAGAAAAAATTCCAGATTCCGTTGCTAAATATTTAAAACGTGAAGAAAAGTTCGGATTGGGAAGAGAAAGTTTGTCAAACACAGATAATCTTGTTAGACTTTATCAGGATATTGGCGAACATATAGCCTATAGAAGCTATACTACATTATCAACTTTAAGTGAAAAATCTAAAAAAATTGGAAAAAAGGATCTTCAACAAATTTTATCTCAGGATACTGACGAAGAAGATATTCCTTTTATAAATAATATTTCAAAAATAGATAATCTTATAGATTATGATGCAGCAGCTGTGGCATTAGCATTTGAAAAAAGAAGAAAAAATGAAAATGCGTTAAATATGAATAGTCCGTATGAAGATAAAGATGATGAAGTCGAGCGTCTAAAAGATATAAAAGATATTAAGAAGGCATTTCCAAAAACTTTTAGAAATGCTAAAAGAAAATTTGAAAATGCATTCAAAAAAGGAATAGAAGAAGGCGAAGAAAATATTAAAGATGGCCATGACGCCGTAGATCCTATTACAGGACAACCTATAATAAATAACACTTTATTTGATATGAAAGATGCAAAAGCTATAGCTGAAAAAATTGATGGCTTAAATTGGAATATCTTTTCAGCGGGTCCAAAAATTGCTGCTAAAATTTTTAATCAGATAACTAACAAAGATAGTAGAACTAGAAGAATTATAAGATTCTTTAAAAAAATTGGTGCAACTGCATCAAAAATAAAAAATTCTGAAGCTTTTAGTAATATCAAAAATGGTATAAAATCAGATTATAAAAAAATTGGAAGTTTGAAATCTGATGAAGTTGTTGGTCAAATCAGAAATCTTGCAAATGAACAAACTATAAATGATAATATTTTTTCAATGCTAAATGAAGCCGAAGATAAAAAAGAAGACAAGGCTGAATCTGAAGATAATAAAGATTCAATAGATGATATAAAAAATGATGAATCAGATGAAGAAGATGATAAAAATAATACCAAAATTAAAAATGAAGGCAAAATTGAAAACATTTTGCAGAATTCTTTAAATACCATTTTCTCTTCGATAGAATTTTTACTTACATATATTGAAAATACTTATAATAACAAAAAGAATTCAATTTATCCATTCAGATATGAAATAAAAAATAGCAAAATAAAATTTGGGCTTCAAGAAAATGGAGATGTGTTTGAAAAAATTTATCAAATAATTCCTAAAGCAAAAGATAATAATAGTTTTAGTAATGTGTATACCTATTTTTATTCTTTAGCAACAGTAGCAAAAAAATATACCGACATTGTTGATGGCGTAAACAAAATTGATAAAAATATAATTGATAAGTTGTCTTTCACCACGAAAATTCCAAAACTTAATACTGAAAATTTTGATAAAGTAAACAGAAATTTTGGGCTTTTTGTTAAAAATGCAAATGTACAAAATGAAATGCGTAAAGCTTCTGTAAGTTTTTATAATTTTGTAAAATATATTGTATCTCAAAAAGATAGTCTTTATCAATTTGAAAATGAACCTTTTGATGGCAAATATAAATCTATTAAGAAAATGATTGAAATTATGAACATAAATGCTTTTAAGGATTCTAAGAAAGTTTTTGATGGTGAAATTAAAGACGGAATTACTTTTGAAAAAATCGCAAAAAATGTTCCAAATACTCTTATAGAAAAAATTGAAAACGATAAAGATTCTAAGGAAAACGATAAAGAAAAGCCAGAAAAAAATGAAGAAAAGCCTGTAATTGGTGACGATGGCAAACCTATAAATAATAAAAATACTGAAGATGCAGTTCAAAAAAGAACTAATGATATAGAAAATGGTAATGCTGTAGAATCTTTTAAAAGCTTTTTACATGGAAAATTATTAGAGGAAATTAAGAATGAAAAATTCGACATTAGAAAAGATATTGAATAATACTAAGGTTTTACTTGAGGATTTTGATGATAGTGAAAATCATGAAAATACAAGTGAAGAAAGCCATAGTGAAGCACACGAAGATACTTCTGATAAAAAAGAAACACCAAATGACGATAAGCCAAAATCTCCTAGAGCTGAACTAGCGGAAAGTATTAAGCCTCAGGCAGATGTTGCCAATGCAATAATATCTTCTGTGAATTCTTCGTTTCAAGAAAATTGTAATAATACTAAAAAAATTAAAGATATGGAAGAACAAATTAAGAATTGGGAAAAGCAAATAAGAGGTGCATGCCAACAGGTAATATCAATGGTTGATATGAAAAAGTTTGATGTTACTGATAAAATGAAATGTTCTCCAAGAGCATATAAAACAATTTCAAATTACGATTCCAGAGATCGTAGTACACTTGATCTTTGTGCTGCAATAATAGTTTTTAAAAATAGTTTAACGTAAGAGGTGCTATATTTATGTCAAGAAGAATATTTAAAAAGTCAAACTCAACCCCTATTCAAATTCCGGTCCAAACTAAAAATGAAACACCAGAACAAGTTCCTGATGTTTCGGAATCTAAACTCAAAAAACATAAACACGAAAATTAAATTGTGTTTCCATTTTTGAATGTATTGTACAGCTCAACTAAAGAGCTGTACACTTTTTCTTTATTATCTATTGTCATATCATCTATATATGACTTAAATAAAGAAAATAGATTTATAGATTCTATTTTTAAATTAGATTCGGCTTCTTCCTTTTGTAAAATTTTTACATTTACTGGATATGCAGGAAAATAATTGTCAAGATCCTTTACATAATCATATAGTTTTTTAGCATATTTTGAATTTTCATAAGTAACTTCAACATCAATTACATTTCCTTTTACAAATTTTTCTTTATCATCAGGTTCATTTGGAAAAGATATTTTGCTAAATATCATTGATTTTTCATTTTTTATAAATTCTGTTTCATTTGTATCAAGATCAAGTATAGTGCACCCTCTTTCATCTCCTCTGTCAATTCTAGTAAGTTGATATGGTGAACCTATATATGTTATGCTTTTTCCATTTAAAATTTTATTTGAACGACTATGAAAATGACCAGTATATGTATGTTCAATTTTATCAGTAATTTTTTCCATTTCAATTCCTGATGAACACATATTTACTTTGTCCATCATAAATCCAGTTACATCAAGATGTGCAAAAGCATATTTTACATTTTTGGTAATAGGTTTAAATGAAGAATAATCTGTTATCCATGGAAGAAAAAGTACATCAGTCCCATCAAAATTAACAATTTCAGAATGTTCATATACATTTACATTTGGCAAAAGACTCAATATCTTTAAAGAGTTCACTTCAGTCATTGTGGTATAATATAAATCATGATTACCCACTATAACATGAACTTCAAAATCTTTAAAAGTGTTTCTAAAAAGATCTAAAACAACATTTTCTGTTTGAACATTGACAGACTGTCTTGTATCAAATATATCTCCTAAAACAAAAATTTTGTTAATACCACGTTTTTTAAGTTCATCAACTAATTGTTCTTTAAAAAATTTAAGTTGAGATTCTTGAAAAATTTTATCATTTTTTTTAATTCCAAAATGTAAATCACTTATTAATGCTACTTTCATATTAATTTTTCTTTATATTTGAAAACATTCCTTTTTTCTCAATTGTAATTTCGTGAGTCCAATTTACACTTACATCAGCAAGTTTATGACTTATCAAATATATGCCAAGTTCATTTCCGTTTCTTTCATGTACAGTATTATAGAGTACTGATATAAATTGTGCGACACCGTCAGAATCAACACCAGAATCCAAAATTTCATCCATAAAAAGTACTGAACATGACCAATTTGATATACTTCTAGAAATATCAAAAAAGCTAAGCAAAATAGCCACATCAATTCGGCTTCTTTCTCCGCAAGAAAACTGATTATAATCCATAGAATATCTTCCAGTTGTTATATTTGCATTAAGCATTTCATCAAATTCAAGAAGTATATCAAGTTCAAACTTTTTTAGATATTCATTAACTTTGTTATTAAGAATTGGCAGAAGCTTTCTGAAAAAATATATCTTTACTCCGTCATCTCCAAGTATATTAGTCAATATATCATCAAGAGCAATTTTATCATTTATTACACGTGATTCATCATTCATTATTTTTTGACGATCTATTAATTCAGAAAGTTTCTTTTGATAACTTGAAACATCAACACTAAATTCATCATTAAGTAATTTATCAATAGATGTTTTATACATTTCAATTGTGTTTTCTTTGTTCTTTATATTAGTATTTTCTTGACAACACATTTTAAAAATCTTAGAATCTAATTCTTCAGCCTTTTTAATTTCATCTTTTTTGTCGTTTAATTTATTTATTTTTAAAGTCAAATCATTGTTTTCTAATTTTTTAAATTCATCAGTTAAAGATGAAATATAATTTTTTGCATGCTTGCTATGTAATTCAGAGTTACACAATGGACATAATGTTTTTCCATTTAATGATTTAAGCTTATCATTTATTTCAGTTTTTCTTGTATCATTAGTTCTTTTTTGAAAAACTAATTCATTTAATTCAGATTCTATTAAAGATTTTGAAGCTATTACTTTATGAAGTTCTTCTGTTTTCTTTTCTGCAATTTTTAAATTTTTATAATGTGTAAGAATTTCATCAGAAAATTTATCAATTGCATTTGTGTATTTTTCTATTTCTTTTCTTTTATTTTCATCGTATTTATTTTTACTATTGTTTATGTCACTAATATATTTTTTTGTATCTGCAATATTTTCTTCAATGTTTCCTAATGCAACTATATCTATTTTTTGTTGTGTCTTATTTAAAGTATTTCTCTTCTTTACTTCTTTAAGCATTAATGCTATAATGTCTATGTTGAAAATATTTTCAATCAGATTTCTTTTATCCCATGATGATAGTGTAAGAAATGGCTTATTGAATGTAGTTGCAACACATACTATATTTTTAAACAATGAATAATTTATACCAATAATTTTGTTTATTTCTTCTTGATTAAGCTTTTTAGATGAAAGCAGATCAATTTCTTCACCATTTTTAGTAAATGAAAACAAATTTGGTTTCAAGCCACGCTTTATAATATAATTGTCTGAATTTATTTTGAAAAAAAGTTCAACAACAAGTCCTTTTTCATTATACTTGTTTATAAGTTGAGCCATTTTAATATTTCTATAAGGTTGTCCAAATAAAGCAAATGAAATTGCATCAATTAGACTTGATTTTCCGGAGCCATTTGGCGCTTTAATTAAGTTAAGACCTTTGTCAAATATAAATTCTTCGTATGAATTGCCATAACTAAGCAAATTCTTAAATCGTATTTTCTCAAATTCAATATGCATATATTAAATATATAAAAAATTCAGGACCTTAAAAATCCTGAATCTTCATATCATTTCCAAAAAATATTACAAACCTTTCTAAAATTTATAAATTAAAATCCTCTTTGATTCATCAACTTTTTTTGTTTAATAATATAATCAGAATCTTTAGATATTTTTCTTGCAAAATAAGAAGCTATATCATCATCACTTAAATCTGAAGAAATATGATAATCATCATAATCTATATAATTCCAACCATCATAATAATCATCTACTTTTGCTACAATGTTTTTATTTTTTGCTGTGATAGCCATTACAACAGAAATGTTATCGGTAAGATTTATTATAATATCTTCAAAATCTCCATTCATTCCACTTTCAACAGCTTCAATTTTTCCTTCTTTGTTTATAAGTTTAAAAATTTTTTTACCTATAATGTCTAAATTTATAGTATTTTTTAGTTTTCTCAACTCTGATTCTGTTAAAATTACCTTATACTTCTTCATATTATTCTCCAAAAATGTATATTGTATTTATAAAATACAAAAAATTCAATATTCACAAAGATCTTTTTATAAAATTTGTGTTCTTATTTATAGCTACATAGTCTGTTAATATTTTCATACCAAGTTCACTATATCTATCAGTTTTTTCTATATCATACACGATTAGTTTTGCTGTTGCTAAATTAGTTTCAAACATTCTTTCTTTATCTTCAATTGAAATTTTTAAATTAAACGAATCTATGTCTATTGGCAGTTCATTTCTTGCGCAAGCACCCTCAATCTCTTTATTTCTTTGTTCAATTGTTGTATCTTCAGGAAATAAATAAAAGCTTAAAATGCATTTATTACGAATTCTATCAATTTTTTTAGATATTTCTGAAGAAGATAGTGGAGCTTCTCCGAACTGTTTCAAAAATGAAAAAGCTGTAGATAAATCTTCTCCAAAAAGCTGTCCAACTTTAACGAATTTTAATTCATTATCAACAAATCCTAAAGTAAGTGGAAACACTGTTCTGTCAGCTATCTGATAAATAGCTTGTTTTTCAATATTCGTACTTACTTCAACAAAATAAAGGTAGCAGTTGTTTATATATTCTATATCTTTTTTATAATCTGCACATATTTGGCAAGAATCATTTGTTATTACATAAAGTCCATGTTTAAAACCCATTAGAAATGATTCTGCACTAAGTTTTTGACTGTCTAACATTCTATTCCTCTTAGAAATTTGTTGATATTATTTTTTTATAATCAAGATAATTCTTTATTTGAAAAGATAGTCCTTTTATATTTGCTAATGTTTCTTTTATATATTCAAGATAAAACTTCTGCTCTTCTAAATCTCTGCATATTTTAAGAAAATCTGCATTTGAATTTATTTGTCCATCTATTTGACGATCAGGCCAAGCTATTTTATCATGAAACCTATAAAATTCAACAAGTTTTCCATACTTTTCGCCTTTATCCATCTTAAGTCGCTCGACTAATGCATTTTGCTCTGTGTATACTTTTGTCCATCTTTGTATTAAAGAGGGAATTTGCAAATTTTTATTCATTAAATCATCAAAATTATCAGGTAATTTAGCATCTGCCTCTGCAAATGACATAAGTTTAACAAAATTTTCTTTATTCATTTTTTCAACCTCAGATAAAAATATATATTTTTAATAGTAATACAAAAATAATTAAGAAAAAACTGTGAAAAATTTTCTAAATGAAATTCTTTATTATATTTGTATCATAGTCTCTGGTTCTGAAATATGAACACGACAAAAAATACCATTCATTTGGCACCCGGAAATACTGGGATAACTTGCAATTTAAATGGCTGGGATACGAAAAGTTGGTCTCGTATCTAACAGGTAATTTCCAACAGAGAGTAGAGATTTGTCTCTCTACATTTGGCATCTTTGGGTGTTCTGAAATATCACTCTGGCGCAGCAGCAAGATCGCAGTCAGTTAAGTTCAGATGTAAATTTCCTCGTATTCATTCGACAAAGTGGCTCCGACAGAAAATAAGTATGTTTGGTGAACTTTAGAGATTAAAATATTGGTTTCTAGCCGTATTTTTCTCTAAAGTTCACCAACAGAAAATATAGAAAGCCAGAAACAGCCGAAGAGATGCTAAAGCATCTAAATCCAACAGCCGATATGCAAGAACACATTTTTATAAATATAATATTATTAGATATATTAGATATAATAGGAGATGATATATGAAGATTTTGAAGATTTACGATGATAGTCATAAGACATTTAAGCAGTTTATTAGAGAAAATAGACTTGTAGATGATTGGATGGAAAATCCAGAAGATTATGTCTATGAATTGACTGAAGAAAATGTTACACTAGGTTGGAGACAATTGGAAAAATATTTTGAAAAGAATATTGATGATTCAGAATATGATGGAGATACGATTATTTGGGTATCTGACATGGTAAGACAAGATCTAATTAGAATAGAACATATTTAATTCTATTTTTCACCAACTGAATTTTAAAACCGGTCATAGACCGGTTTTTTGTTTATAAATAAAATATGATAGTAGAATGTGAAAAGTTAAATAGTTCGTTTTGTAAGGTCATGTGCGAAGAGTATGATATAATACTTGACATAAATGCTTGGTTTTCTGTGTTTACCGATGGGTATCAATTT
>Ga0116192_1001793_pt1 | contig 14755 bp, 15 predicted proteins | sample AD_UKC113_MetaG_FD_89876 | JGI IMG/M metagenome (GOLD analysis project Ga0116192, IMG submission 89876) | Active sludge microbial communities of municipal wastewater-treating anaerobic digesters from Hong Kong - AD_UKC113_MetaG | ecosystem: Engineered > Bioreactor > Anaerobic > Digestate... | reverse complement strand
GGGCTGGCCCGTCCTTCCCTTAACTTTGGTGGCCATATTGGTGGAACGCTATTACATCAGTAAGGAAAAGGACTGGGAACGGGCGCGTCAAAACCATTGGTTTGGCTCCATTTACTGGGCTGTCCTATACCTGCTGATTGCCGTATTCAGCATTGTACTTTATCCGTTGCCTGAGAATCCAATCTATGGCATCATCTCATTGCCGTTTACAGGGGTTTGATTATGAATCAGTCTGTTGAGTTACGACTTATCCCCGGGGACAAGTACTCAGAATATCGCTATAATGCCATCTTTAACGCCTATAAGTGGGACCCGCAGGTAGGCGACCATAATACAGTGGCCAGGCATGTGCTGGTCATGGACGGGGATACCGCCAGGCAGCTTGAACAGTATGCCGAGAAATTGTCGGAAGAGACCATGATGATGGAGGAAGCCCTCATTGACAAGCCCCGTCTGGTCAGAAAACTGGGATTGCCCAGAGCCGTCAGAAAAGCGGTTCCGCGGCTTTCCACCTACAGGAGAAACCAAAACGTCCGGCTGATGCGTTTTGACTTTCATCCCACCCCCGAGGGTTGGGCTGTCTCCGAGGTAAACAGCGATGTGCCCGGGGGTTTGGCCGAGGCCTCCATACTCCCCCAAATCGCCTGCCAATATATTGAGGGTTGTGAACCGAGAAAACATGTGGGGCAAAGCCTCCTGGAATCCTTTTCTCAAAAGATAAATAAAAACGGAACCATGGCCTTTGTCCATGCCACTTCCTACGCTGATGATCGTCAGGTCATGGAGTTTCTCAGCGACTATTTTCTGGCACATGGCTTTAAAACCGTTTTCGCGGCACCCGATCATATTCTGTGGAAGGATGGGCAGGCACATTGTATCATCGAGGGACAGGAGGGCCCCATTGACGGCATCGCACGCTTTTTTCCTTTGGAATGGCTGGTGGGCCTGCCCCGCCGGGCCCACTGGAAGGGCTATTATGACTGTGTCACCGCCTCCTGTAACCATCCGGTGGCCATACTGACCCAGTCCAAGCGCCTGCCCCTGGTCTGGGATGAGCTGGGTGTTGATATTCCTGCTTGGAAGCAGCTTCTTCCCGAGACGAGGGACCCCAGGCATATTGACCCCAAGGAGGACGGTTGGATTTATAAACCCGCTCTGGGAAGGGTGGGCGAGGGCATCTCCATTATGGAGGCCATCACTGAAAAGGAGCGTAAAATCATTAAGAAGGCTGTGAAGCGAAGCCCGGGAAGCTGGGTGGCCCAGCGAAGGTTCACCAGCAAACCGTTGACCGATATTCAAGGCGAAGCTTATCATCTGTGCGTGGGTGTCTTTACGGTGGACGGAAAAAGTGCCGGTTTTTATGGGCGTATCAGCCCCTATCCACGAATAGATGACAGAGCCAAGGATATACCCATATTGGTTTGGAAAGGGAGAAATCACCATGAGGAATAATCTTGAAACCTATAGGATATGGGCCCCCGATGATGCATTGTGGACCCAATGGGCCAAGCCCGTTTTGTTTGCGCGTCAACCGAGCATTACAAACCATGGGCTCAGTCTGCCCGACATTGAATGGCTGGATTATGCGGACAGCCGCACCATGATTATCGTCGATCTCCCGGGCAGCAAAGGGGTTTATGAAGCCCTGGCCCTGGCGCGTTTAGGCTATCGGCCCGTGCCCCTGTATAACGGGGTGGGTGCTCAATACTCCAAAACGATTGTGAATGTCAATGATATTATAACAGCCCTGTTCGTAGGCGCTGATGAGCTGACAAAACACACACTGCGTACCGATGCGCCACCGGTATTTATGCTGGACTCCAATCGAATGGCAGGCGGCGGAAAACAACCCGGCGCATACGATAACCGCTGGTGTGTCTTCCCCCAGGATATGCCTTCGGCGGCCTATCTCATTAAGGCGGGAATTAACCGGGTCATCGTTCGCTCTGAGACCATTCAGAACGATCTGGCCCATATTCTGTGCCGATATCAGAAGGAAAGTTTGAGCATTTATCATAGCCTCGGCAAGGAGACAAAGCTAATATCGGGAGTTAAACCCTCAAACTTTATGAGCCTGGCCTACCGCTTCAAGGTTATATTCGGTCTGACCCGAAACGCCACCGGCGGCTTCGGAGGCTGGGTTCCCGATCCAACCCAAACCACATACAGAGGTTATCACCGATACGGTTAAAGCGATGAAGAATGCCATAGCTCCACGCCTATGGCATTTTCCATAGGATCATAATTGATCAGACTGAGCGAAACCTTCTGGCCGAGGGCTAATACCTCTTTCTCGCCTTCCATGCTATCTAGCAGGAAGAGTCTGCTTTGACAGGGAATTTGGATAAGGCTAAAGCAGATATTCTCCTCTGAGATTTCACTGACCTCTGCTTGAAGCTCCACACCCATGATTTCATTGAGATATCGTACCCTTGATCCCCGTCCAGTCTTTTGATTGAACGCATTGAAAACCTCATCAACCGATAGATAGAGGGATAAATAGCTGTTGAGATATATCTTAAAAATCTTGCCCAGTGAATATTTGTGTTCGATGAGTTGAGCCAGGATCTCATCACATTGTGCCTTAATGTACACCACATTCTCAGCCGGAATGGTTTTTCGTGCTTCGCCGTCCATATACCTGAAGGGATTGTTCTTATCCAGGGCTGCAAGATACTGATACAGCACATCCTCCTCTTTGCAAAGACGATTCATGCACCAGGTAAAGTCCTCCACCAGCCTTTTAAACTCCGACTCCCTATAGGTCTGCTTTGATATCATTTTCAAGTTGTCCAGAATATCTTTCTTCACTGTGCCATAGAGCTTTATCTGATCATGACCATCATGGAGGTCCTTCCAGTTTCGATTCCATTCATCCTCACCCTGGGTCCAAATATCCTGAACCTCAAGGAAATCATCCTCAGGGATGTACCGGCTTATTAAAAAAGAAACCATCTTGTTATCCTTAATTTGCGCAAAGGTTACGCTGTTTTCTTTATTTAGATAGAAGCCCAACTTCATGCCATAAGGAGGATTTTTGAAGGTAATCGCATCCACAAGGCAGATCACCCTGCCGTTCTTACGGATGGTCTTCAGCAGTCCACCAAAAAAGCGATAATCACTGAAAAGCGTCTCCAGTTCCGCCATATGAAGCTCTGATTTAAAAAGGGACTTAAGCATGGCACCAAAATTCAACACCAGCCTGAGATAGCTGTTTAAATAGAGCCAGATAAAACTTTCTTTGGGTAACTCATGGGCCAGTAGCGCTTCTGCGGTTGCTTTAGCCCGCTCAACCTGCTTTTCATCCTCTCTTTTGATGGGCAGAAAGCTACTCTTGGTATTGCGCAGGCTGAATAAATTATTATCGCTTTTATCCAATGCTTTGACAAAAGCTATAATCTCATCGGGTTTATCCTTTAATCGAAGCAAAACATCGGAATATACTTCAGCATAATCATTAACCAGAGCACTGTAGTCTTCGGGATCAAGCTCAACCATCATTACCGAAGGAAAGGGGCCAAGCTCCCGGATACACTGAGTGGGTAGGCTTTCTTCATTGATAATTTGAGTAAAGCACCGCTTTAAGCTTGACCAGCGGGCGTTGACAGCCTCAACATACTTCAAATATTTTTCTTTTTCCGCAAATCGAAATTTCTCGATAATAATGACCTGATTTCTGGGATTGAATCTTTTGAGCCTGCATGTAAATATATCATCCTTTTGCATGAGTTCCAAAGTAATATCATCAACAAACTCCGCGTTCAGTTCTATGGTTCTGAAAACAATATTCAGAAAGTTGGCTCGAACGATCGTTCTCCCATCTATTGTCTCCCTATTTTCCGTCTCTTGATCCTCTGTCTCCTTATTTTTTTGCCCTTTGAAATAGACTTCGCCAAATAACTCATAGTTAAATAACCGTTTGAGCACGATCCTGTCCTGCTTTCCCTTAAAAGCGATGGAGAAAAAGTCGCCAATGCTGACGAAATATCTATAGAAGGAGTTCATATAAAAATCGATGAACGTTTGATCACTCAAACGATACTTCTCCATGATTTTTCTTAAGTCATTCCTTCTTTTGGAATGGAATGGCTCACAATCCGATTCTCTTTTTTGTTCTTTTCAATGAATTCGACAATCTGTTGCATGCGTGGATCATTTTCCGTTAGCGCCACACCTATCATGAGGGTTTTACTCTCGTTGGTCTCTCGTAAGGTAATCATGTAACCGTGATAGTTGCCAAAGAATCGAGAATTCTTGTCCTCTAACCCCAGGGAATCAGCCAATTCCTTTAGGACTTTACTAGCCATAATCAAATTCTCCTTTAATTAAACTTGATTCAATATAATTTCAGGTGAAGATTGAACCGGGGTGTCGTCTGGATGTCGAAAGAAATAGAAAAGAAAAAGGACCGCATACCTATATTGTATGCAGTCCTGAACTAACGGTCAATTACTTATTTTTCAGATTGAACCAAGCAGCCAATCCGGGATACTCAGCCACTTCACCCAGCTCTTCTTCAATTCTGAGAAGCTGGTTGTACTTGGCAACACGGTCAGTTCTGGAAGGAGCACCAGTCTTGATCTGTCCGGAGTTGGTAGCAACGGCGATATCAGCGATGGTAGCATCCTCGGTTTCACCGGATCTGTGTGATGTAACAGCGGTGTAACCTGCACGGTTAGCCATTTCAATAGCTTCCAGGGTCTCAGTGAGAGTACCAATCTGGTTAACCTTGATGAGGATAGAGTTGGCAACGCCCATTTCAATACCCTTCTTGAGACGTTCGGTGTTGGTAACAAAGAGGTCGTCACCAACCAGCTGAACCTTCTTGCCCAGTTTGTCGGTAAGGAGCTTCCAAGCTTCCCAGTCTTCCTCGGCAACACCGTCTTCAATGGAGATGATGGGGTACTTGCTGCACATATCTTCCCAGAATGCAACCATCTCTTCCTTGGTCATCCACTTATCGGTCTTCCACCAGTAGTACATGCCTTCCTTGCCCTTAGCCTTAGCTTCTTCATACATCTCAGTAGAAGCGGCGTCGATAGCAATGCGGAACTGTTCGCCAGGCTTGAAGCCAGCCTTCTCAACAGCTTCCAGAATAACCTGGATAGCTTCCTCGTCGGACTTCAGGTTAGGAGCAAAACCACCCTCGTCACCTACAGCGGTGGAGTAGCCCTTGCTCTTCAATACGCTCTTCAGGTTGTGGAATACTTCTGCACACCATTGGAGAGCTTGCTTGAAGCTTTCAGCTCCTACAGGCATAATCATGAATTCCTGAACGGTTACAGAGTTGTCTGCATGCTTACCGCCGTTGATGATGTTCATCATGGGAACAGGCAGAATCTTGGAGTTGGTTCCTCCAATATATTGATAGAGAGAAAGTCCCAGAGCCTCAGCCGCTGCTTTTGCAACAGCCAAAGATACACCCAGAATTGCGTTGGCGCCAAGCTTGCCCTTATTAGGAGTTCCATCAAGAGCGATCATGGTTTTGTCAATAAGGATCTGGTCGAAAACATTCATACCTACGATTTCAGGAGCAATAACATCGTTGACATTGTCAACAGCCTTTTGTACGCCCTTGCCCAGGTAACGGCTCTTATCGCCATCGCGCAATTCAACAGCCTCAAAAGCACCGGTTGATGCTCCGGAAGGAACAGCCGCACGACCAATAAATCCACCTTCGACTATGACTTCAACTTCAACTGTAGGGTTTCCGCGGGAGTCAAGAATTTCTCTTGCAAATACGCTTTCAATCTCAAGATATTGTTTCATATAATAAACTCCTTTCTATTGTTTGTTAAATTAATAACCACATAATAGCATACATGAAGATGGCTTCCTTGTAAAGTAATCAGGCATATTTCATAAGTATTTTTTACAGCAAAAGCAGATTTAAACCACAAGATTATTGGCTTCGACAAACAGTCCCACGGATAGCAAAAAATAACTATTTGTGAAGTATGGGCGAAACCTTTTTATAGGTGAAGAAGGTCAGTATGGAGATGACCGTCACCTTAAAAATATTAAAGGGCACCACACCAAACAGAATCAGGCTGGGAAGGTCCTTAATCCATCCATTGTTGCCCATCTGAACAATCTTATCCAGGGACTGTGCTCCTGTGATGTTGAATTGGTTGGCAAAAATCTCCACATACAAAGGAATCAGCACAAAGTAGTTGGCAAGGGCAGCCACTACAACCATGGATAATGAGCCCACTATCAGGCCTATAACAGCCCCTTTGATGGTTTTGCGCTTTTTGTATATCAATGCTGCCGGCAGGGCAAAGGAGCAGCCAATAATGAAGCTGGCAAGCTCACCAATGCCACCAGTGATGGATGAGGTAACATGCACCAGATTTTTAACCAGCTCGATAAAAACAGCCGCCACAGGTCCTAGCGAAAATCCGCCCAGCAAAACCACCACTCCACTGAAATCAAGCTTCAGAAAAGAGGGGGTTAAGGGTATCATCAGCTCAAAAAACATAAGCACAGAAGACAACGCCGCCAGCATGGCCACCTTAACAAGATACTTTATTTTGTTGTTCATTAATCCTTCCTCCCGGTAAACCAAATTTGGATAGGGCAATGTGGAGGTCTTAAGGATTTTCTGCGCGCATCAAAAATCCCTGAAGACCACAAATCTCCAGGGATACCTATAACCAAAATACACACATCTTCTTCCATCCAGACTATACTGTCGGCTCCGGAATCGCACCGGATCGGCTTTCGCTCGCGGGCTAATGGCCTAAACCATATTACCGCCGGTAGGGACTTTCACCCTGCCCTGAAGATTATACATTATTCAATTAATGCTATTATACCGCCGTCATTGCAAAAGTCAATAGGTCTTAATACACCTTCAGCGCGAATACGGGACATGCACTTGCACAATAGCCGCACAGGACGCATCTGTCATGTTGTATAGTGAGCTTTTTGTCCATGATGGACAGGGCATTTTGCTTGCATCGCCGGGTGCATTTCCCGCAGGCTTCACACCAGAAATCCACATGCAGCGCTTTTTTATTCTCAGGCCGGTAATCGGCCATACACTTTCCGGCCTCGGCCACATTGTCAAACAAGGCCACATTCATCTCAACCTCATCAATGCTCTGCATCCCCACGGCAATGGCATCAAGATATGGAATGGAGGTGACAAACTCAAAGCATTCCTGAAAGGAATGGAGAAGGTTTCCGCCGCCAAAGGGCTTCATGCCATAGATGGCCTTGCCTTTTTGGTATGCTTGCTCCAAAGCCTGAAGCATCTGCTCCATACTTCCATCGCATATGCCCAGCCCGGCCTTGTTGGTGATGGGATGGATGACCTCAATCTCCGGAATGTTTAAGGAGGCCTGAACCGCGGCAATATGATGGGTTGAAATGCCCACAGCTTTAAGAACGCCCTGGTCCTTAAGCTCCAGATAGTATTCAAAAGCCTCCCAATGACCACGAAGGGTATGCTCGCTCTCCTGTTCATGCATGAGGAAAATGTCCAGGCTGTCAAGCTTAAGTGCCGTCAGGGCCTTATCCACCGTTCTTTTAGCCTCTTCGCGGGAATAGGCATAGGACTTGGAGGCGATAACAGGGCGTATCCCCGTCAAATCCATGGCACGCCGAATATGATCATAGGTTTGGTAAAGGTCGGCCGTATCAATAAAATTAACACCACGAAGAAGGGCATGGGCAATAACCTCCGCACCCTGTTCAATGCTCAAATTCTTTTGAAGGGGGCCGATGACCAGACCGCCGAAGCATAGCCTTGACACTGTGATGCCCGTGCGTCCAAGCTCCCTGTATTCCATCCCAATCCCCTTTCTATTCATCAAAAACTTAATCATAAGAAAACCCGCTCATTAAGCGGGTTTGTGGTTCATCATTGATTTTCCTGAAGATAATACCTGACGAGCTCCTCCAGAATCTCATCCCGTTCCAGCCGTCTAATCAGGCTTCTGGCATTATTATGGCTGGTGATGTAGGTCGGATCGCCGGACATAATATAGCCAACAATTTGGCTGATAGGGTTATACCCCTTTTCGTTCAGCGCCTCATACACCTTGAATATGATCTCCCGGGTTTGATTGGTTTTATCATTATTAAAATCAAATTTCATGGTCCCAGAATACATGAGCAATCACCAGCTTTCTCTAACCATTGTGAAACGTAATCTTTTGATAACCTTATAATAATATATAAAGGGCATTAAATCAAGTTTTGACACAAAACCGAAACCTCTTTGTAAGATTAATCCAATGTTCCGCGCATTCGCTCCCCCTCAATGGATAAGAGTCTTGTCTTAATTATTTCCCCGGCGCACGGATTTTCTACCTCCACAGCCACAGGAATATAGTTTGCGGTAAGCCCTTCCATGTCTCTGGGACTTCCCTTAATGGGCTGTTCCATGAGCACGGACATTTCCCGTCCTATGTACTGACCAAAGATCCTTTCTCTCATTCTTTCGGCCAGTGCAATCATATCTCGGCTTCTCTGATCCTTGATGGCGGCATCCACCTGGTCAGGATACTTGGCTGCGGGAGTGCCTTTCCGCGGCGAGTACTTAAACACATGAATCCATAAGAACTCCATTTCCTCACAAAAACGATAGGACTCCAGGAAATCCTCCTCGGTTTCGCCCGGAAATCCCACCATGATATCAGTGGTGAGGGTTACATCGGGAATATGCTCTCGTAAAGCCTTGACGATACCCCGATAGTCCTCGGGCGTGTACTTCCGATTCATTCTTCTAAGCGTCCTCTCGCAGCCGCTCTGAAGTGAAATATGAAAATGGGGGCAGAATTTGGGCAGGCTCTTGATGCGCTGAATAAAATCCATGGTCAGGAACATGGGTTCCAGTGAGCCCAAGCGGATTCGCTCAATCCCTTCTATGTCATGAATACGATATATCAAATCACCCAGACCAGCACCATTCTTATCATCCCCATAGGAGGTTAAATGGATGCCTGTGAGCACCACTTCCTTATATCCCCTTTGGGCAAAGCCCTCGGCCTCATGGATCACATCTTCAAGGCTCCTGCTTCTTACCGGACCGCGGGCATAGGGGATAATGCAATAAGAGCAGAACTGGTCACAGCCATCCTGTATCTTCAGAAAGGCGCGGGTGTGCCCGTCATAGGCTTCTACGGGCAGCTCTTCATAGACCGACAGGCTTTTTCTCTCGTTGACCAGTGTAACAGGTCTGTCGCCTGCTACGTTTTCCACCAGCTCCACAATCTGGTGCTTCATATTATTGCCCACCACAAGATTGACCCCCGGGATTTTAGCGGCTTCATCGGGTGAAACCTGGGCAAAACATCCTACAGCAGCGACAATGGCCTGTGGGTTGAGGCTATGGGCGCGTCTGAGCATCTGACGCGACTTTTTATCACTCATGCTGGTTACTGTGCAGGTGTTTACTATGTAAACATCGGCGTACTCGTCTTCGGGAACGGTTTCATAACCCGCTTTCTGAAAGAGTCTTTTCATCCCCTCGGTTTCAGAGGTATTGACCTTGCAGCCCAATGTAATAAATGCCACTCTCTTTTTTTCTGACATTCTGTCTCACTTCCCTAAAAATGTTACATACTATACATAAACTCTTAACACTTTAACCATTGACTATGGTTATCTATGGTAATAAACTTATAAATATGTTGATTGCATAATAAACACTGAAAGGCGGTGTAATAAGCCAATGAAAACATTCAACATTTTACTAAAATCAATTAATGATGTGAAGGATTTTGTGAACATCGTCAATAAGTATGATTTCGATGTCGATCTCACATCGGGTCGGTATATCGTTGATGCCAAGTCTATTATGGGTATCTTCAGCCTGGATCTTTCCAAACCTATTAAGGTTGAAGTTCACAACGATAACGCCGACGACTTTATCAACGAGATTAAGGGAATCATTGTCGATTAACCCTTACTCTCTTCTTTTTTATTGCGATAACACAAGCCTTGGCCTCAGAAAAGCCTGGGCTTTTTTGCTCTCTATGTGCTTGATTACCGTATCCTGTCAAAGAATAATCATGCCCAGCACCGCTGTCAGCAGAATAATCAGGATGGTGTCCATCTTGAGCAGCACTGCAGCCAGTATGGACAGAACGAAGATTGCGAAAGCTCCTGGATTGATAAAAAGCGGGAGGGCCAGATCCACAAAGGATTCATAGGCAAAGAAAATGGCCGCTGAGGCGATAAAGGCAACGGTAACAGGTCGAATCCCTTTCATGCAGGACTCCACCAGCCGACTCTCTTTGAATTTCAAAACAAAATGGGCCACTAAGACCACAAGAATTAAGGATGGCAGCGATACTCCAAAGGTTGCCATCACTGAACCCCAAAAGCCGCCCACACGATACCCCACATAGGTGGCCGCATTAACTGCAATAGGACCGGGGGTCATTTGGGAGATGGCCGCTATATTGCCGAACTCTTCCACGGTAAGCCACCCAAGGCTTAAAAGCTCCTTCTGGAGCATGGTTAAAATGGCATATCCTCCGCCAAAGCCTATGAGACCTATCTTGAAAAAGACCAAAAACAAACTAATGAGTATCATGTTTTGCCCCCCTCAGACCATAGTAGAGATAGCCCAGGAAAGCTCCGGCCAGAACAATATAGACGATGCTCACATCAAACAGGACCGCTAAGATAAAGGCCACAAGGGCAATAATGATGCCAAAGGCGTCCTTTAACGCTTTCTTTGCCAGATTGACCACTGAAACTGCTATGACACCGGCAACCCCGGCCTTTACGCCGGTTAGCGCTTTATTGACCCAGACATTCCCGCTTATGGTGGGAAAGAGCAAGGCAATGGCCAGAATGGTAATAAAGGACGGGAGAACAACCCCAAAGGCTGTGCATAGAGCACCCATAAGCCCTGCGATACGATAACCTACATAGATGGCTGAATTTATGGCAATGACGCCCGGAAGGGACTGGGATATGGCAAAGGCGTCAATGATCTCCTCTTTATTGATATACCCTTTCTTATCGACAATCTCCCGCTCTATGACCGGAAGCATGGCAAGGCCGCCCCCAATGGTAAACGCCCCCACCTTGAAAAAAGTGAAAAATAAATCCAGAAGTATTTTGAAACGCGTCTTTTTACTTTCTTTCTCTGCCACGTGCTGCACACCTCAATTCTGCTAAAGCAAGAGGTATTATAACATACTTCTATCATTCCTCCAAATGATGACTTTTTATGAAATCCTCCAGCTCTTTGATTCGGTTTTTATATCTCATCATTTTGGAATAGATTATCCAGATAATAAAAACAAGGGTAATACCGCACAGTGACCCCACCATGTCCAGCTTCACATCCAGCCATTGGGGCGTACGTCCTGCCACAAAGCTTTGGCGGAATTCATCCAATAAGGCTGTCAGCGCGCAAAGGGCTATGGCTGACAAGGCTGAGAACCGTTTTCTGGGAAAGACCAGGATTAAAAAAGTAGCGGCCGTCATTCCCAGGAAGAAAAACTCTACAAAATGTCCTACCTTCCGCAGGATGGCATTTAATGTACTTGTCCAGAAGACATCCCTTCGATCAATGGTAAAGTGCCTGCCTATAAAATTCTCTATTTTTTTAGCCAGCCATTGACTTGTTCTATGGGACTCTTCGCCGGTTTTGCTGGTAAACCAGACAATGATGAACACCGCTGCTACCAGCAGGATCAAAGTAGCGATTTTCAGAATACGCTTTTGCTTTTTATTCATTGATGCTTCTCTCACCCATTATAGGTTTTATTCAGTACCCCTAATTCTATCATATGTCTTTTGGCATAACCACCTTTGTTGACCCAAATTTAGCCATATGTTATGATAGATTCAATTATTAAACTTATTTTCCTTTCTTTCTATTTCATGAGTTAACGGGGGAGCTATGAAGAAAATAAGTGTATTGGGTGTCATTATTGCACTCGCTGTTTCTCCGCTGTTCAGAGGACTGTTCTTTCCTCTGGAATCTTCGATCTTTCTGACGGTGATAGCCTTATTGGCCGTTCTCTACTTTCTTGCCAAACTGACCTCAGGAGGGTCCCTGCAATTTAACCCCTGGCTTGCCATTCCCGGAGCCCTGCTGATAGCGGCCTATGGCTTAAGTTTTATTGCTGCTGTCAATGTGCGTGAGAATATTAAGGCCATCATCCAGTATACAGCGTATTTTATTGTGTTCGTAATTTTATACGATTATTATCAGGACAAAAAGGAAGCCTTGGGGTCCTTATTGATGCCTTCGGTGGTAATAACCGGGTTCATAGCTGCAATCATTGGTCTAGAAGCCCTTTCCAAGGCCTTTCCGTTTTTAAACGACACCCTCCATGAGGACAGGGTGGGCTCAACCTTTCAATACTATAATGCCTCCGTCATCTATTTTGCGGTGTGTCTTATCTTTACGCTTACCCTGATGAACACCGCAAAAAGCAAAATCCTCACCCTGCTTCTGTCCGGTGTGGGCAATACCTTGCTTTTGGCCCTGCTTCTCACCGGATCAAAAGGAGGATATCTGGTTGGCGGACTCACCTTTATCCTGGTAGTTTTGCTTCAGCCCCAGGGGCACAGGATACGTACTTTAGGCTATCTGGCGGCATTAAGCATACCGGCCGTTCTTTTTATGTCCAAGGTTCAGGGACTAACCGGTTCCATGGACTATATGTCCCTCACCCAATGGCTAGTTCTCTCTTTTATCCTGTCGTTAGTGTTAACCCTTGGGTTTGAGCTTGTCCGTAAGCCCTTAATCGGTATAAAAATCAAGCCCGTCGTCATTCTGTTCCTCTTTTTAGCAGTGGCTGTCCTGGGCATTTTGGTTATATTGGTGTTCAAGGATAGGCTCATCAGCCTCATCCCCCAAAACATTCTGGAGCGTTGGCAGAACTTTGACTTCGATAACGCCAGCTTCCGGTTCCGATTAGACTTTGATAAGGATGCGCTGAAGCTCATCAACAAATATTGGCTTCTGGGCCTTGGCGGCGGGGGCTGGACCTCACTTTACCAGAGTGTTCAAACCTGGTTCTATACGGCAAAGGCTGTCCATAATCAGTATTTTCAGGTTTTTGTTGAAGCGGGGATTCTCGGGTTTATTTCCCAGGCTGCTCTGGTTGTGGCTGCCCTCTGGCTGCTTTTAAAGGCTCGCTATAAGTCGGGTAATACCCTGAACCGTGTTCAGACAACGGGTATATTCTGTGCCTTACTCGCCTTAGTTCTACACTCCGTCATGGATTTTGTGCTCTCCTACCCGTCCATTGCCTTACTCTTCTGGGCCATGATCGCCTATTCAGCCATCAAGCCTGAGGTTTCTGGATCGGATGAAGCACCTTCGCAGGCTAAGCCCCGCAAATCAGCTTTTATCTTGACAGGCTTTGTATTGGTTAGCGCATGCCTGTTCTCAGCCAACAGTCTGTACAGTATGGCTGCCTACAATGCCCATAAGGGTCAAACTGCCATGGAAGACAAGAAGTACGGTAATGCACGGCAATATTATGAAGAGGCCTTAAGGCTGGATCCCATCAACTCCAGCTATACCTTCCAGTTAACCAAGCTCTATAACTACTTTGCAGAGAATACCAAGGATCAGGAGACGGCCACCCGCTGGCGTGAAGCGGCATTGGAACTGGCAAAAAGAAGTGTTGCCTTAAACCCATATTATCCTGTCAATATTGAGATTCTGACCAAGACCTATTTATCCGCCGGCATGCCGGAAGAAGCGGTGGCAAGCGCAAAGGATCTTCTTACCTATCAACCCTGCAACAGCGCAAATTACGAGCTTTTGGCAAAGGTTTACCTGGAGTCAGGAAAATTCAATCTTTCTCAGGGAAATAGGGATAAAGGAAAAATACATCTCATAGAATGTGTCAATGTAATGAGTCTGCCCGATGCCCCGGCGCAGCTTCTGGAAAGCTATGTCCATGAAGCACGGCAGCTTCTTGATGAAATGGAATAATATAGTTGCAACAAAATGACAAATAAAATATAATATATGGTAAAAAGAAGGAGGTTATGAAATGAAGAAGTTATTCGCAGTCCTGTTAGCCTTAGTATTCATGATAAGCTGCATAAGTGTTGCAACTGCTGAAACGGTTGTTTCATATACCTATGACGAAGAGACCACGGAGATTGAAGAAGTGTTTGAAGAAGAAATTGAAGAATTCCAGGATGAAGTTATCCCTGAATCCGCTCCTGAGGAATTGTTGAGCGATGAAGTGATTCCTCAAGCCGCTCCCGCTGTACTGCCTCAGACCGGTGGTATTCCTGTGGAAGCCTTCTATGGCCTGGGTGCCATGTTTATTCTGGCCGCAATTGTAATTTCAATGAAGAAAGCAAAGGTCACACAAAGCAAGTAAACAGAAAATCAAAAACGGCAAAAAAAAATCCTGAGTTATCAGGATTTTTTTATTTTTATCTCAACCTTAAGTGCCGGAACAGATCATCGCGTTCTTCGGCAATTTTAAGAAGATGACGGTTCTTGAAAATAGATAGTTTATCCTTCCACGTCAAGTCCCTTCGAAGTATGGAGTTAAAGATGCGCTGCACCCATGCAACAGGAAGCAAAAAGGGCAGCTTCTTAATATAAGTATATTTATACCTGGCGGACAGTTTTTGATAGGAAGGAAACAGGATGGACAGCATTTGGAGAAACTTATTCTGATAAATCTTATTATTTTCATCCGAAGCATTGCTGAGGATACGATTGGCTGACCGCCTTTCCCTGTCCTTTTTCCCAAAGCTTCCGCTCATGAGGATATCCCCGATAAGACCATCGATATAGGCC
>Ga0116192_1001789_pt1 | contig 14776 bp, 9 predicted proteins | sample AD_UKC113_MetaG_FD_89876 | JGI IMG/M metagenome (GOLD analysis project Ga0116192, IMG submission 89876) | Active sludge microbial communities of municipal wastewater-treating anaerobic digesters from Hong Kong - AD_UKC113_MetaG | ecosystem: Engineered > Bioreactor > Anaerobic > Digestate | place... | reverse complement strand
TCTCTAACATTTGAACTGGCAAGAAAACCATAACTTTCTTCTGCTGCAAATAAAAATTTGTTATCTTTAATATTATTAATAGTTTCCCCTATATATTTGAAACCAATAAGTGTAATATGAATATCTAACCCAAAATATCTTGCTATGGTTTCAATAAGATCAGTCGTAACTATAGTTGTGGCACCGTAGTATGGTAATAAAAATGAATTAAGATTAATTTCTGAAATTTCATAAAAGTTTTTCTGCATTTTTAGACATAAAAAATAAAAGAGTATTATAGCGATCTCATGACCATCAGGCAAAAAGTATGATAAATCAGAATTTCTAAAACCGAATCTTACCCTATCTGCATCAGGATCAGTAGCTATAATGATATCTGCATTATTTTTTATTCCTTTATCTATTACTTCCTTCAGACATTCCTTATTTTCCGGATCTGGTGATTTCACAGTTGGAAAATTTTCATCCTGTAATATTTGTTTTTCTGGATAAAAGACTTCAAAATTAAGCCTGGAAGCAATTTTTTTAAAGGGAGTTATCCCTGTTCCATGGACACTTGTAAAGGCTACCTTAAGGTTCGAAAATGAATAATTTTTTTTATTGTTATCGTAATTTATTGAACTTTCAACAAAATCATCAACCAGACTATCGTCAATAAATTGTATATTTCTTGAATTCAGCAATCTTTCATACTCTTCAATACGACATTTTTCAATCTCATAAATGTTATTGTAGTACTTAACTATCTCTTCATCAGCAGGATATAATATTTGACACCCTGTGTTATCATATACTTTATAACCATTATATTCCTTTGGATTATGTGAAGCTGTTATCATAATACCGCAAACGCAACTCAATTTTCTTATTGCAAATGATAAAAATGGAGTTGGAAGAGGTTCTTTAACCATAAAAACATTAAAACCATTTTTGGCAGCTATTATTGATGTAATCTTTGCAAAAAGTTGAGAATTTTTCCTTGTGTCATAACAGATAGCTATTTTCAGATCAGAAACTTTTCCGTTATTTTTTATATTTGAATGGATATTATAAAAATATTTTGTAACAGCCAGGGCAGCTCTTGCCACATTTGTTATATTCATACAGGAAGATCCATATCCTAAAAGACCTCTCATACCTCCAGTACCAAATTCAAGGTCTTTATAAAACATTTGATGCAACTTTCCAATATCTTCTTCGTTTATGCATTTTTCGATAAATTCTTTCTCTTCTTCATCAATCAAGATATTTAAATATTTTTCTATTCTTTTTTTTATCTCATAATCAATGTTTAATGAAGATAAATCTTTCATCCTTATTCCTTTTAAAAATAGTCCATTTCAAATTGATATTTTAGAATAGTGTTATTTTTAAAATAGTGCAATCTAAGAACATCATTAATATAGCGCTATTTTGTATATGGCATGAAAAATTCAAAATCCATAACAAATACTATACATCAAAACTGATTACTCAAATGCTAAAAATAAGACTTTAAAAATAATTGAAAATACCATGGTAACTATACTTAAGCATAAAATATTAGAGTAATTACTGTAATTTTTTTCTATTCCTATAAATAATTTTATATTTAATATAGGTTTTATGTTCATAATCCTGTAAGTAGATAATTCAATTGATGTTTCACTCAATTTCTTCAAAGTTATCTAAATTTGATATTTGTTTTTTGTATATTTCTTCAGCTTTGTATAATAATATTTCTTTTTTATTTAGTTCTTGATCATCAAGTACAAGTTCCAAAAGGGCTTTTAGAATATTACCAACCAGTTTAGATGGTTTCAAACCAAAGGTTTTCATTATATCATTTCCATCTATTGCAAGATCTGTAATCTTCAAAGCATGATTTTCTTTTATAACCTGGCTAATTTTATCCCAGAAAGTCATAAGAATCGCTGGGTACCCAATATTTTTACCATTTCCTATTCTATCTGCAACTCGAAGAGCAAATAAATAAGGAATAAGATCCTCACCAACTTTTGAAACAAATCTTCTAACTGCTCCATCTGTCCAGGATTGAGTGTAGTGAAACATATGATATCTTATTAACTTGGTTATTATATCTATATCAGCTTTTGAATATCGATATTCAGTTAAAAATTTTAATGCTATCTGTTCAGAATAAACTTCATGATTATAAAAAACATTATCCTGTATGCCAGAACTTTTGCATTCATATAACGCTCGAGGTTTCCCGACATCATGAAAAAGTGCAGCTATACGCATAACAATAGACTTAGATGATGCATCACAACTATATAAACTATGATAATAGACATCATGGAGATGATACTCATTTTGTTGCTCGCCAAAACTACTATTTAACTCAGGAATAAGAAAGCTGAGAATATTTGATTGCCTCAGAAGTTCAATACCAAAAGAAGGTTTATCTGAAAGTAAGAGCTTATTAAACTCATCTCTAATCCTTTCTTTCGATATGTTTTTTAAAAGATCACAACTTTTTTTTATCTGTTTAAAAGTTTCTTCTTCTATTTCAAACATTAAGGTAGATGAAAATCTTATTGCACGAAAAATCCTCAACGCATCCTCGTTAAATCTCAATGATGGGTTCCCAACAGTTCGAATAATTCTTCGTTTTAGATCTTCAATACCCTGAAAATCATCTATTAGCATATCATTAAATGGATCATAAGCGAGAGCATTTATTGTAAAATCGCGTCTTGAAAGATCTTCGTGAATATTTGAAACATATCTAACACTATTTGGATGCCTTAAATCACCATATTCTTCATCAATCCTGAAAGTCGTAATTTCATAAGATTGATCATTAAAAATAACTGTAACAGTCCCATGTTTTATTCCAGTTGGGATAACCTTATTGAAAAGCTCCATAATTTCCTGTGGAAAAGCATCAGTTGCTATATCAACATCTTTATGCAAATCTGCTCTTCCAAGCAATATATCACGAAGATATCCTCCAACCAGATAAGCTTGATACCCAGCATCTTTAATAGTTTTAAGCACAACAAGGGTATCTTCAGTTATAATCGACCTTAATTTGCTGATACAATTCTGATAAGAAAGTAGTATACAATCGTTATCTATCAATATTTAAGCCTTTTTTTAAGTTATTAAAAATATATATGACTATTATAAAATTACAACGGAAAACAGTTCAAAGCAAAATAAAAAAGATTTTAGTAATTATATGTAATTTTTAAATTACAATGCACTTATTATATATAAAATACAATTAATAGATAAAACATGGTTACCATCAGAACACTTTATATTAATGATTTTTTATGTTACCCAGTGGATATTGAATGTGCTTTAACTTCTGGATTGCCAGGTTTTGTGTTTTCTGGAAGAGCCGGGAAGATCATAGAAGAAAGTTCTATAAGGGTAAAACAAGCACTCAGAAACTGCTGCAATATTAATATTAATGCTAAAATTGTTATCAACCTTATACCTTCAGATATTCAGAAGAACACCAATCTTTTTGATCTTCCCCTTGCCATAGCTATTTTATTATCAGCCAGTAAAATAGAACTTTCTTTATCTGATATATTGATACTTGGAGAACTTACTCTCTCTGGAAAAGTAAAAACCACCTCAAACATTATACCTTATCTTTTTAGAGCTGTAAATTTTAATTTCAAGTCCTGTATTGTGCCTGAAAATAACACATCTTCCATCCTATCTATTCCAATAAAATGTTACAACGTCTCGACACTTGACAATGCATGGAAAATAGTTCAAGAAGAAATCAATGGTGTCACGGAAATATTATCAGAAAAAAAAGATTGCCAGTTTCCCCGACAAAATATCGAAGAATCCAATAAGTTAAATGACACAAATTTATTAAATTTTTTTAATAAAGATAATGCTATATATTTTAATACAAAAACTACCAAGAAATTTGAACAAATAATAATTAAAAGTGAGAATAACAAAAATGACCCTCCAGGATATGATTTTTCTAACTATTCTGGTGGTGAAAGTATAAAAAGAGTACTGACAATAGCTGCAGCTGGTTTTCATTCCATTCATATTGCTGGACCTTCTGGAACTGGGAAAACACTTCTTTCACTTATGTTTGAAAGTATTTTGCCTCCATTAACTCTTTTTGAACAACATGAGCTTATGGATCTATATTCTCAATTTAGCATTAACGATTTTGAGTTTATTAAAAGCAGACCTGTTCGCTCCCCTCATCATAGTAGCACAGTTCTTTCTCTCGTAGGTGGTGGAACTCCTCTAAGTATTGGAGAAGTTTCGCTAGCACATAGAGGTGTATTGATCTTAGATGAAATTAATCTCTTTAATAAAAAGGTACTTGAATCTTTACGAGAGCCTCTGGAAGAACAACAGGTAAGCATTTCAAGAGTAAAAAACAAAATAAATTTACCTTCCTCATTTCTTTTATTCATCATCAGCAATCTATGTTATTGTGGTAATTTTGGTTCAAGCAAAAGAACCTGCACATGCACTGAACAACAACGAGTCACATTTAACTACCATATATCTGGTGCATTGAAAGATAGAGTAGATATCTATTTTATCATAAATGAAGAAATTTCAAACTTTGAAAAAAAAACTAGCAGTTCTTATGAAATGTACCAGCAAGTTTTAAAAGCTTTCGAGATCCAGTATTACCGTTATCTTGATTGTGAAACTTTATCATTTTTTAATGGAAAAGTTCCAAAAACTCAACTTAATAAATATATTCACCTTGATAATAAACTCGAATTTTTTTTATTCGATTATATGAAAAAAAAAGGACAATCATTTAGAAAACTTGAAAAAGTCATAAAAGTCGCTAGAACCATAGCTGACCTTGAAGGTAAAAAAGATATTTCAAAGGCAAATTTGCTTGAATCATTATATCTTGTTGTAGAATCATCATTATAATAAAACAAAAGTATTATCTGATTTTAAAATATTTTTTCTTTTTATTTTATTTATATATTGACTTTTATTTGATTAATTTGTTATATTTTATTTAAAGATTTTATCATTTTCAGGAGGATCTTATGAAGATTAAACCACTAGGCGATCGTGTCCTTGTTAAAGTACTACCACCTGAAGAAAAAACAAAAGGTGGGTTATTTTTACCTCAAACAGCTCAAGAAAAGACTCAAGAAGGTCTTGTAGAGGCTATAGGCGAAAGTGATCAGATTAAATTAAAAGTTGGTGATAAGGTTATTTATGACAAATATGCAGGCACTCAACTTAAAATCGAAGAAGAAGAATATCTTATATTGAAAAACACTGATATACTTGCTGTTGTTGAAAAGTAAAGTATTTCACTATTTTAAGATCTTACACACTTAAGAACAACGGCTTTTATCTCTTGAGTGAGAGTTATAGTAGAAAATTCCAAATCCGGGAATCGTAAAATAGAGAGGATGTATTTTATAAGCGTGATATTGAAAATATAAATACTATAAATTGAAACCTGGATAAGAAACTAAAAATAATATTTTAAAACTTTATTTATAAAAAGGTTGCTTTAAAGCAACCTTTTTTACTTTAATTTGAAAGCCAGCACAGTTCTGTTTGGAAGATAACATTTTATATAACTATAATCTGCTTCTTTAAAAATTGGGTAATCAATATTTTTATCAACTCTATCAAAACCACCAAAAATTTTATCGTCACTTGAAAATATTAAATTAAGAGAATATTTATCAGATCGATCAAATTGTTCAAAATTTTTTTTCAATATGTCATTAAGGTCAATCTCAACAGGATAATCTGTATAGCTATTTATCGGATGGAAGTTGAATATATACAAGATAGAATCTCGAATAAAGGAAATTATCTTATTCTTCTCATTTACTCTTAGCATACTTACATTATATGGAATAAAGTTATGAAAATTCTTAAAATTTTTAATCATGCTTTTTTCAAAATTTAAAAGATATTTGAATTTTAAATTTTCATCCTTAGCAAGAAACCATAATCTTCGAGCATAAACAAAACTAAAATTGTTTTCTTTTCGTGGAAAATCTATCCATTCTGGGTGCCCCCATTCATTCCCTATAAAATTCAAATATCCTTCCCCACCAAGCAATAAGACGATAAATCTTATCATTTTATGAAGAGCTATTCCCCTGTCTATTGAAATATCAACATCATTGATATGCATTTTATCGTAAATTGCTCTATCAACAAGCCTAAAAAATATTGTTTTACCACCAACCATAGCTTGATCGTGTGACTCAGCGTACCCAATAACTTTTTCCATTGGCCTTTTAGATGTTAGTGTATAGCAAAGCTGTCCAAGATCCCAATTTTCATCAGGTATTTCAGATAAAGTTTTTTCAAAATAATCTGGGATACCCATTCCTAAACGGTAATCGAAACCAATACCTCCAAATTCTACAGGAAGACACATGCCCGGGAAACCGCTTACATCCTCTGCAATGCTTATAGAAAATGTATTAATTTTATGTAAAAGTTCATTAGCTAATCTGAGATATACCAGCGCATCAAGATCTGTCTCAGAGGTGAAATAATCTTTATATGAACTGAATATTTTTCCAAGTCCATGATGGGTATATATCATAGAGGTTATACCGTCAAATCTAAAACCATCAAAGTTAAATTCTGTTAACCAGTATTTAATATTTGATAATAAAAAATGAATAACTCCATGTTTTCCATAATCAAAAAGTTTAGAATCCCATAATGGATGATTTCCTCTATCACCTTTATGAAAAAATTGCTCTTCTGTTCCATCAAAAAGATTTATCCCTTCATTTGTATTTTTAACACTATGAGAGTGGACAAGGTCCATGATTACAAGTAAACCCAGTCCATGAGCTTCATCTATAAGTCTTTTCAAATCAACAGGAGATCCAAATCTTGATGATGGCGCATAAAAATTAGATACCTGGTATCCAAAAGAACCATAATATGGATGTTCCATAATTGCCATAAGCTGAATGGCATCATATCCAAGATCTTTTATATAAGGCAAAATATTATCGGTAAATTCCTTATATGAAGTAATGCCTTCCTTTTCACTTGACATACCAATATGAACTTCATAAATTAATAAAGATCTTTTTAATTTTGAATATAGAGCATCTTTATTACAATTTTTCCATTTGTATGAAGTATCCTTATCAGGTGGAAGCAAAAAAGCTGAAAAATCCAGTGTTTCAGGATCCTGTATTACATATCTTGCATATAATGGTATTCTATAATGTTTTCCGATAGCTGTTATATTGTATGATTTTACCTTAATTCCTTCTGGATATTTTTTAAAATTAAGCTGCTCTACTGGAATTTTTATTTCCCATATGCCATTCGTCAAGGGTTCAAGCCTGTATTTTGAAGTGTCCCAATCACAAAAATCTCCCGTTAAATATATCCCAAAAGCATTTGGAGCCCATTCTCTGTATATCAAAAAATTTTCTTCATAATGAAACCCAAAATAAAGGTACCCATTTGCGAATTCCGTAATATCTGAACCAGATAATATTGATTCCTTCTTTTTTTTATATATTTGTTCAAAGTTAAGATAAAATTTCTTATAGGGAGCTAAATATGGATCTAAATCGATAACTTTTAATTCATCCATAATTCCCCCTTTATCAATGTGATAAGAGACTTTTACTTCGAAAAAACTTTTGTTATATATCTACATTTATGTTCATAGTAATAACATAAAAAGCAAATATTTAAAAATAATATATTGTCTCAAGATCTAAAACTACTCCAGTTGAAGGATAGTAAAGCAAGCTGTAATATGTAGTCCCTAGCAAATTATTCAGAGCTAAGTTAAAAACCAATCTCTCATTTATTGTATAATTCAATGATAAATTAATCAAGTTATAGCTTTCAAGATAATTATAATTTTCAATATTTAAATATCTTAAACTACAATATTGCCACTGGAGCATGAATTTTATTTTACCAAGTTTTACAAGAACAAGATCAGTCGAACTATTAAAGATTGGAATATATGGAACAAATACTTCATTTGAAATACTGCTGTTTTTTGTAATCCTGGATATGGTCAGAGTTGCTGTTAGATCAAATTCTATATAATAGTTTTCATTAATTGCAAATATATGAGAATAAAAAAGATCTATTCCACAACTATATCCATTTTCAAAATTTAATGGTTTCCATCTATTATCAAATCTTCTTACCCAGACAATAAAATTCTCATAATTGTAATAGTAAATTGAAAGATTCAAGGTGTCCTGCCTTAATTTTAACTCAATACCAGACTCAGCCCCTATAGACCTTTCTGGCAATAAATCTTCGTTTCCTACTGCGATAAAACCATAAGATAAGTACATTTCTTCAAAAGAGGCAAATCTATAACCTGTTGATCCCCTTAAATATAGATTCAAACTGTCAAATTGATTAATATTAAAACTTTTACTCATACCCAGGAATATTGAAGGAATGAAATAAAATGAAATATCACTATCAAAAATTCCCCAGATATCTAAGCTGACTGTCAACGAGAAAGTAAGATCATCTTTCATATACCACAACAAATTTGCTGCTTGAGAAGACAGGATCCTGAAAAGAGAATCATAAGATAAAGACTCATCATTAAGATATTGAGTTTGCAATGATAATGATAAGTTAAGATCTAACTTTTCCATATTTAATATTTTAAGCATCTGCTTAAGATAAATTTGCAAATATTGGCACCCCTCATCAATATCATAGATATAATCATTGCAGATAAATTTTTGATAATTATATTGAAAATTAAAAATAAAATCTCTATAAGCAAAAGTAAACATCGAAAATAATGAATTCTGATAAGTATTTTCATATGGAAATTGAATATCATTTGGTAAAAATTTTCTATATATATCAAAAAGAAAATTAAAATTGAATTTTTCATTTACTATACAATTATATCTTAAAAAAATGTCATAAAAATCATTTTTACCAAAAGAATCAATATAGTCACTCATATAATACTTTGCCTGGATATCAAAAATAGAGACAAAATTCTCTGAAAAGCTCGATAAATGAAAGAACAAACTAAAATTTAATATTGAGGATAAATCAGCATTTATAAACTCAACCTGCTGATCTTTTGCACTTTTTGTCCAGATAACTATTGCTCCACCAACAGCATTTGAACCAAATAAAGCAGACACGTTACCCTTATATATCGTTATCTTCTTTATAGAAGAAAGGGGTAATCTCAATGCATTCAGGTAATTTAGAGAAACAGGAACGCCATCCAGAAAAATCGCAACTCTTGCTGAACTGAAACCTCTTAAAGTAAGATAACCTACCTCAGAATCGTCACTTCCATAAGCTATATAAACTACATTTTTTTGACTTAGAAACTCTGCCACAGTTTGAGCTGGCTCTTCGGAAAGCTGTTGTTCATCGTATGTAGTTGCAAATTGATCAGCAGAATTTTCAGAATCGGATTCATCAGAACTAACAATAATAGTAGAATCCTGAGCAAAAAGAGAATCGGGAAAAATTAAAAGACAGATTACCACTAAAAATAGATAGATGAATAAATACAAACTTTTATTCTTCATTTTAAATTCCATTTTTTAAAAAATAAATTTCAAATTTCACCACTATTATATTAAGCAAATCTCATATATTCAGTTTTTTTATATTGATCTATTTTTTAATTATTTTATGCATTTTTGCATATGCTTATTAAAATAACTTTATCGAGAATAATACCTTCATTAAAAAAAGTGATCATTGTCAGTAAGATTTTTTTTATAGAAACAAAGCCTGGTCTACTCAAATTGCGTGGACTTATTTTTTAATTTATATACCACTCCAAGAGTAAAAGATAATGGAAATTGAAGGGAGAGATTAGTCGGAAAACTAAATTTCAGCAATTTTGCCTTATTTACGGTATAATCATCAAGATACTTATTTCCAGAACTTTGTATTAGCTCTACATCTACTACATTTCCCTTGTTATTTACCTTAAGTTTTAATATAACCTTCCCCTCAATCTTTAATTTTACAGCTTCTATTGGATAAGAAAAAATCGATGAATTTATACAGAATTTAATAGGATTCGAAATAGCAGAGTTAGAGAAATTTTGATAATTTTCATCATATAAAAATTCTCCAGCTGGATTGATAGAAGGTGAATTTTCTATAAATTCACCATCCTTCTGATTTGAGTTACCACCAGTGCCAATGTTTTCCAAAGATACATCAGGTGAATTCTCTGGAGATTTCCCATCTATTTTGTTGATATTTTTTTCAGATGATTCAGCACTATTTCCTTTTGAAGCGTCATTAGATATAAAATTGGTTGAATTATATGAATTTTTACTTTGATCGCTTTTAATATTTATATCATTTTGAAAGACTTTTTGCCTTATCTTTAAAGGTGACTCTTCATTTTCACCATAAGAAAGATACTCAACAAAGCTGTAACTTGATAATAGTTCTATATCTATAGGTTGCAATATAACATCTTTAGTCTCTGCCAGACTACTCTTTGTTGTATGAATAGAAAAAGCAAAAATCAAAAGAATGTGAATAAGCAAAGCTAAAATAAATGCAAGCATGATGGGCTTCGAAGATATACTACTAATCTTTTGAAAGAACAGCAATAAATTTTTTCTAAATTTAAAAATATTTGATTTTTGCTTTTTCATATAAATATTCATATTACCCGTATTTATAAGACTTTTTCCTAAGATTCCAATAAATAGCGCTCCTGTAACTATTTTTTAGATAGTTTTTTTATTAGACCTTATTTCAGGAGCATTATTAAATTCTGTTTTACCGACCTTTTCGATAGTAAAAGTCCACCGGATAACCGCTAAATTCCACAAATTTTGAAAAGTTTAGTAAGCTAAAATTTGTTAATTTAACCAAAGAAAACTGATTTGGTTTTTTCCATGGTGTATTTAAAATTGTTATATATACACCATCAGAAAGTTCTCCTATCTTTACAACTGAAATCTGGTGATTTTCAAGTTCTATATTGCTATTTTTTTCTATTCCCGAACTAAATGTAACGGTACTATCATCCAGCACTGTCCTGTATAAATTTGAATTTGTAACAAAGTAAAGAGCTCCATCATAAGTTGTTGAAACACCACCTATATACTCTCCATCCGAAAGTTTTGATGAAGATACCTTTGTAAAAGAAAAGGAACTACCAGATTGAGTAACTTTCAATCTAAGAAATCCAGATTGATTGTAGTAGTTCCCTGTAGCAAGAAGATCTACTATCTGATTATCATCATGGACAACAGCCTGTGTGAAGTTAACAAGATCAAGTCCAGTAAAAGCCTGTGAAAGATCAAGCTCTGCGACCTTTTGCATATTATCTTTTTTGAGAATGTACAATTTACTGTCTTCATATAAATTTGTATTTAAGTTATAATTTGTATTAATGGTTAAAAGATAGTCGGTACCAAAGTTTGCAATAGTCTGCAAACCGCAATTCTCTTGATAAAGTTGATCACTTGAAGTTATTTTATCAGTTTCAAGATCAAGTTTCAAGACTCTACCTGAAACATTACCTGAAATATACATATAACCGCCATCGATAAACGCATTGTAAGGATTTGTTCCCGGTGGCAATAAATATTTTTTTATAAAACCAAGATTTAAGGTAAATTTAGATATAGAATTATCGAGAGAATTTACGACATAAATGTAATTATCCGAACCAATTATCTGTTGAGGAGCATAGTTTGCATTTGCCTGTTCACCAACAGGTATTGCATCGATAAACTCGTCACCAGCAATATCGTAGGGTAAGATAACATTTCCAGTGCTATTAAGAAACAAAATGTAATCTTTAAAAACATCAAGAACACCAGTTTGAAAAACACAGCTAGAAAGAACAAGTAAAATAAGAAGTAGAAAAATTAAAGAAAATTTTTTCGAGTGAAGACAAAAAAAGTTTAGATTTTTTCTCATATTTCCTCCAAAAAGATTTGGAGGGGAGTTTGGCTCATATTGAAGTACAAAATAACTAATATAAGAATATCAAAGAAGTTATTTTGAATATCTCCAACGAGAAGATAACCCTCCCCTAGCGGATATCTCCTCAAAACAGGCTCTTAGCTTTTCTACATAAACAGGTTATGCAAAGAAAAGCAATTAAGAGCTTTAAGATATAGGAAGGTCTCCTGACTGAGGCAAACTCTGCAACCTTCCCACCAAAAATGGCAGTGGTATATAGCAAAGCATAAAGCCATCACAGTGCCTGGGGGCGTATGGGACTTTCACCCTTTTCCCTTTTATGCCTAAATGGCTCCTATATCTTTGAGCAAGCATATTATACAAAATAAAAAATAAATATCAATACGAATTAAAATATAATAAGATAAAAATAGATCCTCCACAACTAAATACGAGTACAACAGTCATAATTGAAAGTCCATAAAAATATAACTTTACTCTAAAGTTCGGGAAAAAGATTGTATGCTTAAAAGTCTATGAATAATACTACTGGATATATTCAAAGGTTAAATATTTATTGAAAATTATTCAGATAATGCAGCTTCAAGTTGCTTTTGGCTCAATTTTTCGTTAAACTAAAATTTAAATCCTACTTAACAACTGTTTTTTCAATAATAGGAAGGAAACCAATAATCTTGATATTAAGACCAAATTGCCTTTCAAGAACGACAAGTAACTCTTGATTATCAGCATCTGTAACTATAAAAATCAAGTCTTCAGGAAGGTATACAAGAGGGAGAAAAGAGGAAAGCTGGCTTGCCTTTTCATATGTTGTAGGAATTATTTTAATATCTTTAGAAAATAAACTATTTATCGGCTCCATAGCTAAAAGAGTATCTATATTTTCTTTAGAATAAAGATCTGAACTATTAAGGTTATAAACTGGATAGGAAAGAATTTCCAACCTTTGAGAACTATCCTTAAAGAATCTTTCAATCACTTTATCGGCGTTATCTCTAGACTCTTTAACCTTTTGCTCTATCTGTTCATCTGTAAGCTTGTTTGTAAAACTAAGATCGATTTCTCTGCTTTGAAAATTGGGATCAAGATATCTTGCAACATTTTTAAACTCATCGCCCTTTTGTGTATCACCTTTATCATAATAATATAAAGCAACCTTGTAATATGATGCTGCTAACAATATTTTTTGATTTGAGGTAAGGGATGCAAATGGATTGGAAGATGAAACAAAAAAAATTGATATTAATAATATAAAAAATAGAAAAATAAAAATTCTTCGAGATTTATACATTTTCATTTTTTTCTCCCTTATCATACAATCTTAAGTTAATTATAGCAGAATAATTCAAGTTTTCAATATCAATTTCATCATTTAATTTCAATAATAATTGAACTGTACAATAAGCCATAAAATCTTCAAGAGCAAATTCTTTAATACTTTTCAAGTCGATATTTTCTTTATAATATATAAGTTTATCAAAGTATTCATTGGATAACACCGGCGAGTTCGTATTTATTGCAACAAGAATATAATCTCTCTCTTTTTTTTCAAAACTTATATTCATTTGATATGAAGAAATATTTTTATTTGATAAAAGAAAAAATAATAAGGAAAAAATAATTTGCTCAATATGTTTATAATCATGAATAAAAACAAAATCAACCTCACTTACCTTAAAATCAACCTTTTTACCAAAATATTTCTGCAAAAAGTCAATAATTCTTCTCAAAACCTCATATATCTCACTAAAGTTAAATGGTTCAAATATAAAGTCTATCTTACCTTCGGTCAACCTGGAATAATCTATAATATCAAGGATATTATACAATAAAAAATATGCATTTTCTTCAATATTCTCAATATCACCTAAAATATCTATCGGGATATTATCTTTTTGAAATTTATCGATAAACATTGTAAACCCAAGAATAGAATTTAAAGGTGTAAGAAGCTGATGATATATTTTGTTAAAAATATTATTCTTTGTTTGTTCAAGTTCAGAAATTATATGCAAATTTTTAAGCAATTGGTGATTCTTTTGTTTTATTTCACTTTTACTCTGGACAAGAACCTGTTCAAGATTTTCTATATATTGTTTTTGCTCATTCAAATAAAAAAAGGCAAATATCAAAAAACTTAAATTTTCTTTTATTTTATCAATAATAAGAAGTTTTTTGATATATTTCAATGAATCTATCTTATCATTATTAAAGTATAATCTTAGCATGCCAGCAAATTGTTTTTCAAATGATAATTCAATATCAATACTTAAAAGGTTACTTTCCTCATAATTCCTGGAAAGATAAGAGTTCTCAATATCTTGATTGTTTACCATAAAGTGCAAATTTAGCAGTCCATATGAAGCATTCAATTTTTCAACAACAATGTTTATTAAATCGTTAAAATATTTTTCAGATCTATTAATTGAGAGATTTTCATTTATCATACTTAATAAGGTGAATCGATATATATATGATAAGATCTGATCACTTAAACTCTGGAAATTAGTTAAAATCATTGTTATATATGATTTGATCAAAGGAATAATTGCTTCAACGCATTTTTCGCCTTTTGAAGAATCAGGTGGAAAAAGAAAAGTAAGGTTTATTTTACTGTCAAGAACAGTTATGGTTTCAAGATTGAGAGAATTCTGAAATTTTATAGCCTGTATATCTTTAAGAGTTAAAGGTTTATCATTATAATCTAATCGGGGAAATGAATATATAAGCAAAAATCTATCTGTCTGTTTTTCAGCTTGTAAAAAAATATAAATATTCTGAATATCAAGTTTGAAAAAAAAATATGTAAGATCATCAAAAATCTTGCTCTCATCAAACGATAAGTTGTTAGTCATCTTATTACCAGTTGTTT
>Ga0116192_1001788_pt1 | contig 14778 bp, 10 predicted proteins | sample AD_UKC113_MetaG_FD_89876 | JGI IMG/M metagenome (GOLD analysis project Ga0116192, IMG submission 89876) | Active sludge microbial communities of municipal wastewater-treating anaerobic digesters from Hong Kong - AD_UKC113_MetaG | ecosystem: Engineered > Bioreactor > Anaerobic > Digestate... | reverse complement strand
GTAGCTTACCCTGAGGTTCCATGGAACGCTAAAATCGACATAATCCATGCCGTACTGTGTGCCCAGAGACTCACCAAACGACGAACCATCGGGTGCGGTTCCTAAGGGGGGATTGCTTCCACCCATTCCCTGCGACCTGGACTGATCCCCACCTGAAGAGGCGCTACCCTTGCTGCTATTCAACGCAAAGTCTAGCCCAACGCTGCCCCTGGTAAAACGCGCCAGCTTGCCGCTCCTATCAAGTTCAAACCTGTTGTACCTGCTTCCCTTAGCATCAATTGCATAGGGACTAAATGCACCGGAAAAGTTAATGTTGATGTTGTTGAAAAGATTGGTGCGGCCGCTAACGGAGATATCCGACCAGTTCAGAGAGTCGGCCAGCATGTTATAGGAGGTATTGATGCTGAACCCTTCCAGAATTTTTACCTTTTTAACCGGGTTAGCAGTATCCTTTGGCGAGAGCACCTTCATTTCGACCATGTTACCTAAAGAAAAGTTCACGACCCCCGATTTTCCACCTCCCGGCCCACCGTAAATTCCCCTTTCAAAAATGGAGTACTGTGCCATCCTTCCGGTTGAATCCACCTGAACAGACTTGTAGAATCCAAAACTCTCCTTGGCAAAGTCGGGACGGTAGCTCAGCGAAATACCGGGTGTAATCACATGCCTGATTGCCTGCACCTTTGATTTCTTTCCGAACTGGAATGTCCCATAAATCTTTGTACTCATGGACACGGCGGTGCTGTACTGGTATCCCCGCTTGAAGCCTTTTATGGTATCAACCACAACTACCTGTGAATCGGGATCCCAGTGCTTGTTGATTGTTTGCAAGTACCAGAACTCGTTGTAGCTAGCACTTGGGCTAATGGTTATAAACTTTAGCAGGTTAAATGAGGTTGAAATAGGTATATCGTGCCTCACGCCGTTTTGCATGCTGTCAACCACCGAGCTTTTAAACAGGTTATCCTCCTTCACCTGCACCCTGTTTTCAAGGTTTGTGTTTAGGCTCAACCCAATCTTTTCGTACCACGAGGGTTTCCCAACGCTCAATTTACGCTTGAATGGGTAAATACGGCTCATGTTGAGCGAAACTTTCGGAAAACCTAGATCAACAGACTTGTCTATGCTATTTTGCGAATGGTTAAGCGAAGCCGACATGCTGAAGGGTGAACCCGGCCATATTCTTGAGTACGAAATGCTGGAGTTGAAAGTGTTTGCCAGGGCATTATTTATGTTTCGGGCATTGTACCGGTTATGGTTGGATGAGCCAAAGTTGACGTTGGCCTGAAAGGTGGAGTTGGGGTTTGCCTTAGCATCCTGTGTATGGTTCCACCTTATCCAGTAGGTGTTATCCTTACTATAGTCCGGCAAGCCACGTTCACTGGTTACATATGATGATGCTTCTAGGCTTATAGTGCCGGAAAACCGGTAGCGAACCTTGTAGGTGGTTTGGCTGCGTAACCCCCATGAGCCCTTTGAGTAGTAATCGCCCGTAAGCTTCTCGTCCATGTAGTCGCCCATGCCAAAGTAAACACCCCCACCCCTCAGGAAAATTCCCCTGATATTTTCCTCGCCATACTCTGGGAGAATTACCCCTGCTTGCCGTTTTCGGGTGTTGGGAAAGAACCCAAAGGGAATGCCAATTGGTAGCGGTACATCCTCGATAACCAGGTATGCAGGCCCGGCAATAATTTTTTTATCGGGAATCATCTTTCCCTTGGTTATGGCTATGTAAAAATGTGGATGATCCAAATCACAGGTGGTGTACTTACCATCCTGCAGGTTTACTACCTGGTCTTCAAGCATCTTGGTTACCTTGCTGTGCATGTAACCACCAGACTGCTCGGTAACCACGCCAGTAATCTTAGCCCGCTTAGTATCGAAGTTATAGTGTATTTCATCCATCTCGTAGGTTTGGCCACCCTCTTTAAACACCGGACGACCAACCACTTTCCCCGTGCTATCGGGCAAACCGCAGGCGTAAACCTGCTTGGTTGCCATGTTAAACTCGATGTACTTTGCCTTTAGCTCCAGATTTTGGTAGGTTACCACAGCGTTGCCATAGAGGTAGGCCGTTTGCCCGTCAATAGAGTAAGTAATAGAATCCTCAGCATTACTTATCACAGGGTCTTCCAGCACGCTTTTGCCAGCTGCAGGTTTAATTGTATCGGTAGCGGGCACCGTATCCTGAAGTGGCACCTGCAATACAAAATTGGGCGAAAAAGGTATGGCCTGCCTAGCAAACCCTAATGAGCTATATAAAACAATAAAAAGCGTTGTTACCCTGAATTTCAATTTTAGTCGTATTTTTGTAACAAAATTGAGCTCAAAACTACTAAAAAATTTTTAGGGAATAATGGAGGGGCTGCGCTTAAAACATTTTTTACCAATACCCTTGCTGGTGGTTCTATCCCTCTTGCTGGCGGTTGGAGAAAAAGCTTTGAGCCAAACCAGCAGCTCCTATCAGCTCACCAGGGTGGTAGTTGATGCGGGGCATGGAGGTAAGGACCCAGGAACAGTTGGGCGGGTAAGCAAGGAAAAGGACATTGCCCTTAGCATTGCTCTAAAGGTAGGAAGCTACATTGAAAAGAACTTCCCTGAGGTGAAGGTAATCTACACCAGAAACGACGACACCTTTATACCGTTAGACGAGAGGAGTAGAATTGCCAACGAAGCAAAAGCCGACCTCTTTATCTCCATTCATTGTAATTCCGCCCCAAACAGAACTTCTTTTGGCACCGAAACATACGTGATGGGGTTGCACCGATCGGCCGACAACCTGGACGTTGCCATGCGTGAAAACGCTGTAATTTCGTATGAAGATGACTACTCGACAAGGTATGAGGGTTACGACCCAAGTTCTTCCGAGTCGTACATAATCTTCTCCATGCTTCAGAATGCCTTTCTTGATCAAAGCCTCTCGCTTGCCAACCTGATTCAAACTGACTTTAGAGACAGGGCTAGCCGAAAGGACAGAGGGGTAAAGCAGGCCGGGTTCCTTGTGCTATGGAAAACCTCTATGCCAAGCGTCCTGGTTGAAGTGGGTTACCTCAGCAACGCCAGCGAAGAGAAGTACCTGAATAGCCAGGAGGGTCAGGACTACATTGCCTCCTCAATTTACCGAGCCTTTAAGGAATACAAGAAAAACGTGGATAGCTACAGCAACCAGCTGGCACAAATACAGCTCACTAAGCCAGCCGACAGCAGCGTTGAACAGAAAGGCAACACCCAGGTTCAACCCCCATCCAGCACAAGCCAAAGCCATGATTTCCCAATTTTTAAGGTGCAACTAATGGCCTCAAACAAGCCAATCCCCCTCGATTCACCTAATTTTCAGAATATTAAAACAGTTGAAGAGCTTATCATAAACGATTCCTATAAGTACTGCGTAGGCAGCCTGAGCTCCTACGACGAAGCCCTTAAACTCTGTAGGGAAGTGCGTAAGCAATTTCCCGATGCATTTGTAATTGCCACAAAAAATGGAGTTCCTGTAGCGCTACAGCAAGCCATTAAGGATAACAAAACCAAAAATTGATAGGTGGAAATTTTACTTACCCTTATTCAGGTATAAACTGACTACACGTACAGAACCAGCTAACACTAATCACCATTACAAACAATAGCAATAAATATTTTAAATAGCCGCGGGCAACGTGAAGAGAAAATTACCCCAGATTGATGTGGTTGTGTATCTTTGCCATCTGCCAGCTAGTTAAATGTTAATACTACTTTAGAAATGAAAATAAAACTTACCAAGGAAGCAAAAATAGGGATATTCATGGTGGCCTGCTTGTTTGCCATGTTTTGGGGTATCAACTTTTTAAAGGGGAAAAACGTGTTCAGCTCCAACAATACATACTATGTAGTTTTTACATCGGTTGATGGGCTAAAACCCACCAATGATGTTCTCATCAACGGGTTTAAGGTTGGCCTGATAGAAGAAATTGAGTTCAACGACATCAAATCGGGGAAGTTTAAGGTTAACCTTTTGATTAGCAAGAAGTACAAGTTGCCTCGAAACACCATTGCCAAGCTAATCAGCGCCGATTTAATGGGCGGTAAGGCTATTAAGCTGGAAATTTCGTCCGACACGGCCTACTACCAACCCGGCGATACCCTACCTGGAGTCATTGAGGTAGGCCTGATTGACCAGCTGGGCCACCAGATGACCCCAGTTAAAGAAAAAGCTGAGCAGCTCATGGTTCAGCTGAACAATACGCTGCTGGTAGTTGAAAAAGTTTTCAACGAGGAGAATCGCGACCAGCTATCACAGGGTATAGCTAACCTGAATGCCAGCCTCAACAACATTAGCCAGATAAGCGCAGCACTCGACACCATGCTGAACTCCCCTAAGGGCTCGCTCAAAACCACCTTTAGCAACATCGAATCGGTTAGCAGTAACCTCAAGAAAAGCAACAAGGAGCTTACCAACATTATTCAAAACGTGTCGTCGGTGAGCGACTCATTGGCCGACATCAACCTGGCACAAACCTTCACAAAGCTGGAAACCACCCTGAATGACATCCAGGCTATAATAGCTAAAGTAAACTCCGGAGAGGGCACCCTTGGCAACCTTGTCAGCAACGACAGCCTTTACACCAACCTGCAAAAGGTAACTTTGAGCCTCGACCTGCTTATTAACGACATCAAGAACAACCCCAAAAGGTATGTTAGCTTCTCATTAATCGATCTAAACAGGTCGCAATCCTCCGGCGAGAAGGTTAAAGAATAGCCCGAAACGTAAACATCTTAATATCTGCATGTTAACCCCAACATGCACAGGGTTGAATAGTTACAGTGCAGCTGGGTAAACAACAAGCTTAATATTGTATTAACAAATAGTTAACATTCAAATTTTTACGTTATCAACATGATATCTAATTGTTAATTAGCTAATTAAAAAATTTTTACGAATGAAAAAAAATTATTACCATGATAGCTAACCTGTTGTAATGTTAAAGGGAAATTCAAGCCCTAACCACCTTTTTTTTTAAAAAAATTCATTACAATTTTGTTGAGGAAATAGAAAAGAGTAAAAAAAAATCATAAGGTTTTTTAGCTATGGTAATGAATGTTTTAGATTTTAAAGAGGTATGGCAGAACTGCCTGAATATTATAAGGGACAACGTTCCTCCGATAAGCTTCAAAACATGGTTTGAGCCAATAGTTCCAGTAAGGCTGGAGCAAAATGTGCTCACCATACAGGTTCCCAGCCCATTCTTTTATGAGTATTTGGAAGAGCAGTACATAGACATTCTCCGGAAAACACTGAGAAAAGAGTTGGGATCGGATGCAAAATTGGAGTACAGCGTAGTGATGGAGCATGGCGGGTACAACAACGGCACCCCCTATACGGTAAAGTTCCCCACTCAGAATAAAACCGAAATTAAGAATAAACCGGTATCCATACAGAACCTACAAGAACCGCCAATAAAAAATCCTTTTATAATCCCCGGTATAAAAAAACTCCATGTTGACCCCCAGCTCAACCAGGAATACACCTTTGCAAATTTCCTTGAAGGAGATTGTAACCGGCTGGCACGTTCGGCCGGTATGGCAATTTCCCAAAAACCAGGCAATAACCCCTTCAACCCTTTTTTCATATACGGCAACTCGGGACTGGGTAAAACCCACCTGGCACAGGCTATTGGCATTGAAGTAAAGCAAAAGTTTCCAGAGAAAACCGTCCTTTACGTTAACGCAGCTAAATTTCAAACCCAATTTGTAGATGCCCACATAAAAAATAACAACATTAACGACTTTATCCACTTTTACCAGAGTATTGACGTGCTCATTCTGGACGATGTGCATGAATTTGCCGGAAAGGAAAAAACCCAGGATGCCTTTTTCCACATCTTCAACCACCTGCACCAGACCGGTAAGCAGCTAGTACTCACCTCCGACCAACCCCCCGCTGAGCTACAGGGGCTTGAGCAGCGCCTGCTCTCCCGTTTTAAATGGGGACTCTCGGCCGACCTACAAACACCCGACTTCGCTACCCGTGTAGCAATCCTTAAGCGTAAGGTTTATAACGACGGCATTGTTATCCCTGAAGAGGTAATTGAATACATAGCCTCCAATATTACCCAGAACATCCGCGAGCTGGAGGGAGCGCTCATCTCCATGCTTGCACAGTCAACCCTCAACGGCAGGGAAATTACCATTGAGCTGGCATCAGAAATGATAGAAAAACTGGTTAAAAACCCTGCCAGAAAGGATTTGTCCATAGACTACATACAAAAGGTTGTGTGCGAGTACTTTGGTTTACCAGTAGATGTGCTCCAGGCAAAAACCCGAAAACGAGAAATTGTGCAGGCTCGCCAGATTGCCATGTTTTTTTCCAAAAACCTCACCAAATCCTCCCTCTCAACAATAGGTGCAGTGATCGGCAGTAAAGATCATGCAACAGTTCTCCATGCCTGCAAAACAATTAACAACCTAATGGAGACCGACAAAAGATTCAAAGCCCAGATTGAGGATATTGAGAAACGCATAAAGTATAGCAACCAGTAAAGAAACAACCTAACAAGCAGCCCTATACTACATCGGCTTGATTAAAATTCACCCAGCTGCATTTTAATCCAAATAAGGCTATCTTTGTAAATTGTTGTAGGGTTTACCAGCCGGGAGAAAAGCTTAAGCTAATTTTAAAGCTGATTTCAGCTTGCCATGAAAGCATTAAAAAGGGTTGCTCTACCTGTAATTGTAGGATTTCTGGCTGTGTTGGGCACTGCAGCTGATCCATTGGCTACCGATAGTTTAGCCCGAATTTTAAACCAGGCCAGACAAGATACTGCTTCATTGAATGCCGTTTTTAAGAAGCTGATTTCCGTTGATTTGCCAAACCCTACTCAAACCGATTCCCTCTTAAACGAATTACTTAGCAGGTTTAAGAAGCTTAACTACAACGATGGCGTAAACCGGGTGCTATCTTTCAGGGGAGATCTATACTACCAGCAGGGTAACTTTCAGCAGGCACTTGAAGTTGAAAAAGAGCTGGCCAGCAAGTACGGTGGGTCAAAGACTAACATGCTGCCGCTGGCCAACGCCTACAAGATGATTGCCGGGTGTTTTTTTAACATGGGTATTCACGATAGCGCCGTTGTGTATGCCGAGAAATCTATTTCACTTTTCAAAAATCTGAACGATAGCCAAAATGTTGCACGAAGCCTCAATCTTCTTGGAGGTATTTACTGGAACATGGGAAACCTCACCAAAGCTTCCGAAAAACTATACGAATCGCTTCGGCTGCGCGAACAACTCAACGACTCGCTGGGTATGGCTAATGCATACAACAACATTGGCCTAATCTACGACTCACAAGGGAAGCTCACCGAGGCAATGAAAATGTATGAGAGTGCTTTGGAAATTTACAATAAACTCAATAACAGCAAGGGTATTGGTAGGGTATGCAACAACATGGCCATCATCCTAAAAAACCAGAAAAAATTTAGCGAGAGCCTTGAGATGTTCCTAAAATCCCTTGAGGTGGATAAAAAGTTGAACAACATTGACGACCAGGGCAAAACCCTCAACAATATAGGTCAGCTTTACATTGAAATGGGCAACATTCAGGCGGCAATTGGATACTACCAGCAAGCCAGGCAGCTATTCCTTAGGAGCGGAAATGAAAACGGGTTGGCTGCAACGCTCCTAAACATGGGGAAAGCTTCCTATGATCAGAAAAATTACGCTGAATCACGAACCTACTACCTGCAAAGCCTGGAAGTTGCCAAACGAATAAATTCAACCGAATGGATTAGAGACTCCTATCATGGGCTTTACCTGCTTGCCAAGCAAGCTGGACGTGCATCGGAAGCCCTTACTTTATTTGAACGTTACAAATCGCTTGATGACTCCCTGCGCGGGCTGGAAAATATGAATAAGATAGACCAACTCCGAGTTGAATTTGAAACTGAGAAGAAAGAACGTGAAATTACCTTGCTAACCAAGGATAATGAGCTTAAAACTGAAAAGCTAAACCGCCAGAAAACATACAACCTCCTTTTACTCACCATCACAATTGCCGTAGTAGCTTTTCTTGGGCTAACCGCTTTAGCCATAAAACGTTTAAGAGCCGATAAAAAAATATTAGTAGATAAAAACCAGGAAATACAAGCTCAGAAGGAGGAAATAGAATCTCAACGCGACCTGCTTGAGGTTACCAACACAGAGCTAAACCAGCAGAAGGAAGAGCTACAAGCCCAAACCGACCAAATAGAGAGGCAAAACTACATCATAGCATCGGCAAACCAAAGGATGACAGAAGGTTTGGAGTACGCCTCGCTAATACAGAAATCCCTATCCTCTGACATTAATTCGTTTGGTAAACATTTCAGTGGATACTCCCTGCTCTACATGCCCAAGGACATTGTAAGCGGAGACTTTTTCTGGGTGTGGGATGAAAACCGTGATGATAATTTTACTTTTGCCATTGCCGATTGCACCGGACATGGTGTAGCCGGTGCCTTCATGAGCCTGATGGCTATAAATCTGCTTAGGGATGCCGTTGGGGTGAACAACATTACGGAGCCACAGAAAATCTCTACCTTCCTTTACAACGAGCTAATCAGAAAAAAAGCCTCTATTTTTGACTCCAACCTGATCATCGGACTCGACTTTATTGTTTGCAGCTACTCCCCTAAAAGCCAAGTACTCTGCTACTCAGGAAATCACCTTAACTTCTACCTGGTGCGAGAGGGGGAGGTTAACAAGCTAAAGGTTGAGAGAAATATTGACAGACAATCGGCCACCCTGATTTTTGCCCAGTCATCCATTAAGCTCAAAAAGAATGACAGGCTTTACTTCACTACCGATGGCTTTGCCGACCAGATAAGCGAAACCAAAAGGAAAAAAATTGGAAATTCCGATTTCCAGAATCTTCTACTCTCAGTAGGTAACTATCCCATAAAACAGCATTCTGAGTTACTCGCTGAGTACTTCTCAAAATGGAAGGGTACCTACGAACAGGTTGACGACGTATTAGTTCTGGGGTTAGAGGTTTAAACCTCAAAGCGGGCTGGATTACGAACGATAAACCAGGGATTTATCAGCTCTTCTTTATTGTAGGACATTCTATCTCCCGAATCGAACGAAATTACTTGAAACCCAGCACCCTCAACTATAGCCTGACCAGCAGCAGTATCCCACTCAGAGGAAAGCGATAAACGCGGATAAATATCGGCTATCCCTTCGGCTACCATACACATTTTAAGAGAAGACCCACACGAAATACGGGTAATGCCACCGTACTTTTTATCGAGGTTCGAAATGAATTCCAGCGTTTCGGGCGAGTTGTGCGACCGGCTTTCAACCACAACAATACCGCTATGATTTTGGCTTAGTGGTAGGCGCTTGGCTCCGGAGCACACATCAGAGTAGGTTAAATTCACCTCCATTGTTGGCTTGATACCTGTAACCTTAAACGAACCCTCGGGGTGAATGGAATAGTAAAGGCACTCGGTAACAGGAACATAGATAACGCCCAGGATAGGAAACCCCTCATACATTAAGGCAATATTTACAGTAAACTCTCCGTTGCGCTTGATAAACTCCTTTGTCCCATCCAGAGGATCTACAATCCAAAAGTACTCCCAACCCTTTCGCTCCACATAGTGAATGCTTCTACCCTCCTCGCTAAGAACCGGTATTAAAGTTTTGTACAACGTATTCTTTATTTCTTCGTGAGCCACCCTGTCGGCCAAGGTGAGGGGTGTTCTATCAGACTTGAGGTTAACCTGGAAATCATCGGAGTTATAAACCTCCATGATTTTTGAACCTGCTCTTACGCTGGTATTTATAGCCGTAACCAGCAGGTTTATGATCTCTGGCTGTTCAATCATGACCTAGTTGCTTGCTGCAAAGGTAGCTCACTTTCCTTGAATAATAAAAAATATACCCTTCCCCACCAACCCCATTTAACATTTTTATTCATTAAAAAATAAGCATAAAGAAGATTCCTTCCACCGCTTACCAATTCATGTTTTACAATATGTTTGCTAAGGTTCCTCAAAATTGGAAAAATTGTTATGTTTACCCAAAATTTTAAGACATAACAATACCTAACTTTTAACCCATATCACCATGTTAAGCTCGCTTGAACCCAACAACCTTTGGAAATTCTTTGAGGAAATCTGTAAAATTCCCCGCCCATCAAAAAAGGAAAAGCTGGTCATTGCCTACCTTCAAAATTTTGCCAGGGAGCATGGCCTTAAAGTAAGAACCGACCATGCCGGAAACGTGCTAGTAGAAAAACCTGCCTATCCCGGATTTGAAAAACTCAAGCCCGTAGTGCTGCAGTGCCACATGGACATGGTTTGCGAAAAAAATAGCGATGTGGCGCATAACTTTCAAACCGACCCAATTGTGCCAGGCATTGACGGAGAATGGGTTAAGGCCAATGGAACCACCTTGGGCGCCGACGACGGAATAGGGATAGCCGCCCAGCTTGCCATACTGGCATCAACCGAAATTAAGCATGGACCGCTGGAATGCCTTTTTACTGTTGACGAGGAAACAGGTTTGACAGGAGCCAACGAGCTCGAAAAGAATTTTTTTAGCGGTAAAATTCTGATTAACCTCGACTCGGAGGATGAGGGAGAACTATTTATTGGGTGTGCCGGTGGAGTTGATACTCTGGCTACCTTTGCCTACGATACTGAAAAGGTACCCACCAACTCTACCGCTTTCAGGCTAACCGTGAAGGGGCTAAAGGGAGGGCATTCAGGTGACGACATTGACAAGGGCTTGGGCAACTCTATTAAGATTATCAACCGTTTTCTCTGGCGGGGGGTTAACAGCTACGACCTACGGCTATCCATGCTAGATGGTGGAAACCTTAGAAATGCCATTCCCCGTGAGGCCTATGCAATTTTTACCATACACGAGGAGGATAGGGCTGCCCTACGAAAAGAATTTACACTCATCAAAAATGACATTCTAGCCGAGCTCCATGATGTTGAACCCGATTTATCCATAACCTTTGAAAACGCCGACCTACCTCCCTATGTGGTTGATGAGCCCACCCAATACGACCTGCTAAACGCGCTGTATGCCTGCCCACATGGGGTTATTTCGATGAGTAGGCAGCTTAAAGGGTTGGTTGAAACATCTACCAACCTGGCTTCGGTGAAATTTATACAGGACAACCAGATACTTGTAACCACCAGCCAGCGCAGCTCAGTGGAGTCGGCCAAAAAGGATATTTCCAACATGGTTGAAAGTGTTTTCCGGCTGGCCAATGCCCGAATTCAGCATTCCGATGGCTACCCAGGATGGACTCCCAACACCAACTCTGAAATACTGGGCATTACCCGTAACTCGTACATCAGGCTTTTTGGAGTAGAACCGGTTGTAAGGGCAATCCATGCCGGTCTGGAATGCGGCTTATTTCTTGAGAAATATCCCGAGCTGGATATGATTTCGTTTGGCCCAACCATTAAAGCGGCACACTCTCCCTACGAAAGGCTTAACATTCCTTCAACCATGAAGTTCTGGAAGCTTCTGCTGGATGTGCTTCAAAATATCCCGAGTATTTAGGTAGCCTACCCGCTATGTAACTCGGTACTTCAACGGGAACTACTCGGGAAGCTCATCAAAATACTCTATTGTTGCATAGCAAATAGGGCAATGCCAACTTTCAGGCAGCTCTTCAAAAGGAGTTCCGGCGGGTATGCCCGAGGCAGGGTCGCCTTCGTCCGGATTATAGATGTACCCGCAAATTCTACATTTATACATCAACGCAGGGTATTTATGAATTAAAGTTGTGTGGCAAATACAGTAAACCCCTAATCCTTACTGAAATAAGCTTGCATACCAGCATTCAAAATTTTCTGAAAGGAGTTTTCATTAACACGTTAAATGGAGGCCATACCTAAACAATTTCGACCATTTTAAACGGAACCTTAACTAGAGCTTGAAAATCGCGGCCAAGATTCCTAATGGTATCGTCGTCCTCCTCATAGTACCAGTTGACCAAAACGCTATGGCCTTTTAAATAGGCGTCATCGAGCATCTTGATAAGGTTAAAAATGAAGCGATTCGAGCCGCTGTTTATGTACTCCATTCTCAGGTTAAGCCTGGTAAGTGGTTCGGGACTTTTCAGGTACTCCTCCAGCCACCCAATCACCGGTTGAAAAAATTCAACGGCATCTTCTGGTATAGACCTTCCCGAAACCTGTAGCATGCCAGGCTTAAAATCAATCTGAGGGGTTTTGGATGTACCCTTAATATAAAGGCTGCTTAATTCGGCCATGGCAGTTTAGCATTTATATGTTGAGGTAAATTTAGCTAAAAATATGCCCACTTTAAAAATTTTTGGTAAAAAAACGTCATCGGATTAACCCATCATCCGGCATAATCGCCAACATTATACAGAGTGAACAGTTTTCAGGGAAAAGCTGTCTTTCCTAAACCTAAGGTAACGAAAACATAATAGTGATGAAGCCAGGTAATGCATACTATCTGGCTTCATCAAGAATAGACAAAAGAATTTGCCCACAACTAAAGGGCTACTTGAGGTTTAACTTGCGGGCAATATCATCGGGAATGGCATTTTTATGAACCATAATATCGGTAGTTTTAAGCAGCACAAAGGGTTTAGAAGCATAGAAAAAACCGTTATACTTACCCTCTGATCCCCAGCTATTCTTCACCTTATAAAAGATGTTGCCGTTCTGGTCCTTAGCCTTGCCCATAATCAGCATACCATGATCATCGGTTGTTTGATAGTTATCAAAGGCCTGCTGACGCAGCTCCTGGGTAATAACCATCTCCTTTAGAGGTTTCTCAAAGGAGTAAACCTTAGCCTCCTTTTCCTTTTGGGAGAGTTGAACCCAATGATCCTTATCGGAACCCGCATTTTCAGCGCTGTTTATATCGGGAACCACTGCCACGCCATTACGCCAGCTAAAACCCTTTTCGCTCACGTCGCTACCCCATGCAATGGTGTAACCATTATCAATTGCGTTATCTAACACCCTTTCAAATTCGTTAATGGGCAAATTATAAACCTCGCCATGAATCCAGTTGTCAGGAATTTCCAGAACAAACTTGCTGTAGAACGGGTGGTGCGTGTACGAACCAATACATACGTAGTCATCGAGGTTAATCCCAAGCGATTGTGCAAAAGTAATGGGTGTGTAAGTTTTCCCATTGTAGGTAAACGATGCGGGAACCTGCCCAAGGTAGCCATCAACTATGCCAATGAATGCGGGTTTCCAACCGGTGGAAAGTTTTTTGTTGGGATTCTTAACTATCTCATCAACAAAAGAACGGGTAACCGCATCAAGCTCACCATGAACATGGTTATCCTCTCCGTAGTTCAAGCCAGGATAAACCTCCATGGGAACAATACCATACTTTTTTACCATCTCAACCACGTCGAAAAACGAACCTCCAGGTCCGAAATTATTGGTGCCGTTGAACCTGACAAAGCGATCAGCCTTTTCAACGTAAGCATTTCTCACTACAAACATGGGCGAAAGGTTAACTTCGGGTTTACCCATGCGAAGTAGCTCCGATTCCAGAAAGGCAACACCTGAAAAGCTCCAGCAGGTACTTGAGCGATTCTGGTTCTTAACCGGTGTAACCTTAAGCTCCTTAATTGGGGTAAAAACGTAACTTTCCGATTCCTTTTGTGGCTCCTGGCCAAAAAGCAGCTGGCTAAAAAGGGCCGTTACAATAAAACATGCTGCAAATACAGATCTTTTCATAGTTTCATACAGTTTAATGTTCATGTTAAACATTGCTTAGCTAGTTTAATAGATTCCGGATTTAAAAAAAAGTTTAAAAGTAGCCAGACAGTAAATTACTAACACGTTTAAATAAGAAACATAACCTCCTTAAAGGCATATACCCTCAACTCACCCGTAGGAAGCTGCAAGACCAGCTCCCCCGTAGGCTTTACACCAGCAATTTTAGCCTTAAAGTTACCATTTTTGTCGCAGTACCCATGGTACAAATCTCGCCGGTAAAGCTTCTTTAAGTAGTATTCGTCCAGCTGAAAACGGCTCTGCTCATCGGAAAGCAATTCGTACCGCCGGGCAAAACATTCCAGAAATTCTGAGAGCGAGGAGTGCAGATCGAACTCCATCCCTGTAGCTAACCCTAGCGAGGTTGGGTTGGGAATATCGTCCGGGAAGGTTTGCTGGTTCAGGTTTATTCCAATGCCAACCACCGATGTGCCTAGCATTGCCGAGCTAAAGCTGTTCTCGATCAGAATGCCGGCTACCTTCGAATCGCCAATGTAGATGTCGTTAGGCCACTTAATGGTAACGTCATCGCCCGAAACATAAGCACTCACCCAGTCGCACACGGAAGCAGCAGCAACTTTTGACAGGTAGAATTGCTCATCAACCCTGAGATGCCCTGGCCTAAGCAGTATGCTAAATGTCAGGTTTCTGCCAGCTTCGCTCTCCCACGAGTTGCCGCGTTGCCCTCGGCCCATTTCCTGAAACATGGCGGCAATAACCAGCCCTTCAGCAGCACCCTCCTCGCAACGTTGAGCACAAATACTATTGGAAGAGGTTACGCTGTTATGCCACTCAACTGTAAAATCAATCCTTTTCAAGTTTTTCCTGCTTTAAATCCAGCTCCTAAACCTACAATATTTTTCATTTGGGTAGATTCCAACTACATAAATTCAACGACAGCTGCTTCAGGGTAACATCCATTCTATACAGCAAAGGTTTGATTAGCTTGCACAAGTGCACATCCCCGTGTTGGCAAATTCCCCGGCCAATAGTTGAAAAAATTAAAAAGTTATCACTACATGCCATT
>Ga0116192_1001787_pt1 | contig 14781 bp, 14 predicted proteins | sample AD_UKC113_MetaG_FD_89876 | JGI IMG/M metagenome (GOLD analysis project Ga0116192, IMG submission 89876) | Active sludge microbial communities of municipal wastewater-treating anaerobic digesters from Hong Kong - AD_UKC113_MetaG | ecosystem: Engineered > Bioreactor > Anaerobic > Digestate... | reverse complement strand
TTTTCTGCTTCACTTAACACTGACTGGAACTGGTCACAAACTGTAAACACACCAATGTATAGACCGGCTGTGTTTAATTATGATACATCAACTGACCCATATAACACATGGTCTACTAACTGGGTTGAAAGCTGGCATGTTGTACCACCTACACCGTTTAAGTATTACATACCTAACATTAAGTGTACTGATTTTATAAGCTGGGTTAAGAATGCTTTTGATTTATTCATTGAAGCAGATAAGAATGACCCCCGGTTATTAACTATAGAACCACGTGTAGATTATTATAGAAAAGGTTCTATAAAAGACTGGTCAGCTAAATTAGATGATAGTAGACCTGCTACTATAAATATTTTATCTGAATTAACTTCAAGAAATATTACATTATCATATAAAGAAGATAGTGATGTAATGAACAGTCAGTACTTCAATGAATATAAAGAAGTGTATGGTACAAAGAAGTTCAATACAGATAATGAATTTACTGATGGTGAAAAGAAAATAGAACTGGGTTTTAGTACGACACCAATAAACAAAATAGCTGATAATAGTGTAATTCAACCTTTTGTAATGCCTATTATTTACAATAGCGAATTATATAGTGCAGAAGATGATACTTCATTTAACATCAGGCTGATGTTTTATAAGTACATTAATACAGGCTGGGGTTGGTATTTAACTTACTTTGATGGTCAAGGATATGAAACATATTTTAACTGGCCTTATCAGGGTGAAGTAGATGATTTTTTAAACCCGTCCGAAAGTTTAATGTTTGATACACCTAAGTATGTGTATTATAATTTACCTAATGGTTACCCTGATACAAACTTATTTACAAAGTATTATGAAAAGACTTTAGTAGAACAGGCTGATAAGAATTCAAAGCTTGTAACATACTATGTAAACTTGACACCGGCAGACATTAATCAGTTAAGTTTGAATGATACTATATTCATTGATAACAGTTATTTTCAAATTAACAAAGTTGAATACGATGCACTTGGTAATAATGTTAGTAAAGTTGAATTAATCAAAGTTAATACTTACACACCTTCAGCACGAAGTGGTTCTAAACCATCATACAAGCGTTTAGGGCGTGTTAATAACGGTATTCAATCAGGTAAAAATAATAACCTTAGTAATAATTCATTTATTGTAGGTGAAGGTAATACACTGCCGGAAAATAGTTTTAGTAATTTAATATCAGGTAATAACAATTACTTGTATGATGGTGCTAATTCAACCCTTGTAAACGGTAATAATAACTTTATAGGTTATTCAGCTACATCAGTAAGCTTAATTAACAGTAGTAATATTACAGCTTCAACTTCAAACTTTGCTACCATTAACAGCAGTGGTATAACTGCATTCAGTGGTAGTAATGTTACATTCATTGGTGTGAATAACTACACCGGTGAAACTGCTAATAATACAACTTACGTTACTTATTTGAATGTTTTATCAGGTCTTTCTATAAGTGGTTCATCTGTGGTTACTGATGGTGCAAATGTTGGTGCTGGTACTGGTCAGGTATATTCAGGTAAGACCGGCAGCACACTAAACTTTAGAACTTTATCAGCAGGTACAAATATTTTTGTAACTACACTTACTGATGTGGTTAGAATAAGTGTAACGCCTGAACCTGTATTCAGTTCAGTCACTGCTTCAAATTATTACAGTGGTGCATCTGATTTAAGTACTGTAATATATAATGCTTTAGGAAATATTACAGCACAGAATTTAGGTGCAGGTGCAGGTGTATATTCAGGTAAGACGGGTAATACACTTATGTTTAAATCACTTTCAGGTGGTTCAAATATTACAGTAAGTTCATTACCTACTGTAAATACTATTGCACTTAATAATAATATTGTGTTAAGTAGTGTAACAGCCACATATGTAACAGCCAGTACTATTTCATCAAACAATTATTTATCTGGTTCAACGAATTTAAGTACCATAATTTATAATACAGTAACCGGTAATACAGTTACCGGGTCTAATCTTGCTTCACCTAATACTATTTATGCAGGTAAGACAGGTAATACCTTTTACTTTAAAAATATAGCTGCAGGTAGAAAGATTAATGTATATGAAGATACTACTTCTGTTTTTATAAAATCTAATGATAATACTGTGTGTATTGATAAAGATTATACAGTTACAGTTAATGACTGGGTAATAGTGTGTAGTAAGATGACGGGTGGTTTAACTATTACTTTACCTTTAGAACCTTATGATGGTTTTGAAGTTATTGTAAAGGATGGTGAAGGGCAAGCTGCAACATGGAATATTACAGTAGATGGTAATGGTAAGACTATTGACGGCAGTTCAAATTATAAACTGGTTATGAACTATCAGGCTACTACATTCATATTTTCATCATGTTTAAATGGTTGGATTATTTCTTATGATTATATACCTTAAATGATAGTCTAAAAAATATAGGTACATGTATGTTTTAAGCCCAGAATAATCTTCTGGGCTTTTTTTTGGAAACAAAGTAAAAAAATCAGGATGTACTTATATGGAAGACATTCTAAAAGCACATCAGTCGATTACTGATGTAATGCAATCATCTTTAAGTTTATTCTTAACGGCTGTTCAGGCTGTTCAGCAATCAGAATTAAACCAGATTTTATATAAGTCTTCTGTCAGTGAATTAATAAACACAGAAGATAATGGCGGGTAAAGTAGTCTTTTTGACTTTAGATGTAGATACGCAAAAGACAGTACAGAACTTTGATTCTTTGCGAAAAACGGCAAAAGAATTAGAAGCACAGTTTAAGAAGATGAACCCAGATGATAAAGGCTGGGACACATTAAAGGAAAAAGTCATTTTAGCTAAATATGAAATTTTCCGCTTTAATGAACAACTTCGTGTAAGTCCATCTTTTACTGAAAAACTTTCTGCTGCAATTAAAAAAGGCTTTGCTGATGTGGCTATACAGGCACAGAAGGCTGAAGCTTCACTACGTGCTTTAGTTTCTGAACAGCAGAACTTAGCCCTTCAAATAGCTAAGACAAATGATACAGGTAAAAAGAATGAACTTTTAGACCAGTTCAAAAAGTTAGAAGCACAGATAGTAAATACACGTGGTGAACTATCTACTTTAAATACAACTTTAGATAAAGGTCTTAATGAAAATAAGAATGCTATTCAGAAGTTCAGTGATTTTATTTCAGATTCATTTAAGAAAATAGGTACGGCAGTTATCGCTGCTTTTGCTGTAGACCGTATTGTAGAATTTGGTAAATCATCAGTTGAAGCGTATAGTAACCAGAAGCAAGCTGAAGCACAGCTTACTGCTGCACTTAAAGGTAGAAGTGATATTACTGAAAGATTAATTAAAGAAGCTTCACGTTTACAGGCTGCTTATAATATTGATGATGATGTAATAGTTAAGCAGCAGGCTTTTTTAGCTATTGCCAAACGTTCAGAAGACCAGATTAATAAAACTATTCAGGCTGCTATTCAATACAGTGCAGTTTATAGTGTTGATTTACCTACTGCAGTTGAAACGCTGAATAAGACATTAGAAGGTAATAAAGGGAAATTAGCACAGCAGAATGCAGACATTGAAAAATTTACACCTGAACAATTAAAGGCAGGTGCAGCAGTTGACTATTTTGCACAAAAGTTAAAAGGACAAGCTGAAGCATTAGCAAATACTGATGTAGGAAAAGTTAAATTTATAGCTGTTCAATTTAATGACCTAAAAGAAAGTGTAGGGCAAAAGTTAGTAGAAGCAATTGTAAAGTTAAAGCCAATAATTGAAAGTGTTATTACCGGCTTCTTTGCATTTGCACGTGTATTAGCATCTATACCATCTTTTGTTATTGAAAATAGGGCTGCATTTGTCGCACTGGGTGTAGCTATTGTAAGCTTTAACGCTGCATCAATTGCTGCATCATTAAATACACTTCGTTTAGCAGCTGCACAGAAAATACAGCAGGTTACAACCTTTGCTACAACAGTAGCACAGCAGGGTTTAAATGCTGCATTGAAAGCTAGCCCTATAGGTTTTATTATAGGACTGGTAGCAAGTTTAGTAGCTGGCTTTATACTTCTATATAATAACAGTGAAAAAGTAAGGGGTGCTGTGTCCGGGTTATGGGCTGGAATTAAAACAGCATTCATAGGTATAGCACAGGCAGCTAAAGATTATATAGGTGGTGTAGGTAATTTACTTATCGGTGTATTCACTTTAGATAAAGATAAAATTACTGCAGGGCTGAATGGTCTTAAGAATGCATTTTCAGGTTTAACAAACATTGCAGGTAATGCAGGTAAAGCAGCTAAGGATGCATACAATTCAGAAATAAGTAAAGCAGGTGAAGGTGTAACACCAAAAGGTTTAAATGCTAACCCAGCTGCTGTTATAGCTGATGCAAAGCGAACACGTGAAATAATTGAAAGTGAATTATCAGAAGTTGAAGCAAGTATTAAAACAGTTGAAATAGGTTCAGCTGCTGAAAAACAATTATTAGACCAGAAGAAAAGACTTCAGACAGAACTTGATAAAGCAGATGGTAAAGAAGCAAAGCCTGATAATGCTTTAAAGGAAAAATTAGATAAGGAATTAAAAGCAGTTGAAGACCACCAAAAGGCATTAATTGCAAAAACTACAGAAGGTACTGCAGCACGATATGAAGCAGAAGTAAATGCAGCTAATGCTGAACGTGACGAAAAACTAAGAATAGCTGCACTGACAATTAAAGATAAACAGCAGTTAGAAGATGAACGTGTTATCATTAATTCAGAAGCTAACGATAAAATAGCTGCAGCTGATGAAAAGAATTTAAACAGATTAATTCAAAATCAGAAAGAAGCTAATCAGGCTGTATTAAATACAACCGAAGCCGGTACTGATGAAAGATTAAGTAGACAATTAGAAGGACTTCAAAATGAAAGAACATTAGTCTTATCAAATAAGAAACTAACAGAAGACCAGCGTATAAATATTAATGCTGAATATGATGCAAAAGAAAAAGCTGTAAAAGAAAATCATTTTCAGGAACTGGCACAGATTGAACGTTCACACTTAGAAGCACGTAAATCAAATTTAGAATTACAGTTAGCACAGGTAAAAGGTAATGCTGAAAAAGAAAAAGCTATTAAGATTGAATTAGAACGTGTAAAGGCTGAATTAGAACAGAACAGTTCTGCTGCACGTCTTGCTTTCTTACAAAGCCAAAAAGATGCTAATATTAAACTTACTAAAGAAGAAGAAGATGAATATTTAAAGCTTTTAGCAATAAAAGAAAAAGCTACTGCTGATAGTAATAATAATATATCTGACTTAAATAAAGCTGCTGCTGAAAAAGCTAAAGAAGATGCAAAAGCAGCAGCTGATGCAGCCATACAAGGTTCACAGCAGATACTAAGTAATATTTCACAGTCTATACAATCTAATGCACAGGCACGTATTGATGCTATACAAAGTGAATTAGACACACAGTTAGCTTCATATAATACCCAAGAAAAAGCAGAAATAGCACGGGGTGCTAATGAAGAAGCTACACGTGCTAAGTATGCAGCTAAAAAAGAAGCTGCACAGAAAAACGCTGCTGAAAAAGAAAAAGAAATTAAGCGTAAAGCTTTTGAACAGGAAAAAGCTATCAGCATTATTCAGGCATTAATAGCCGGTGCTGTTGCTGTAGTTAATGCACTTAAAACCGGACCGATTTTGGCAGCTGTAGTAGGTGGTTTAGCTGCTGCACAGGTGGCATTTATACAAGGTCAAAGACCACCACAATTTGCAAAAGGTGGTATGATAACTACAGGTGCAGACCATGCATCAGGTGGTATTAAACTTTATGACACACAGTCAGGTTCTGTAATTGGTGAAGTTGAAGGTGGTGAACCGATTTTAACAAAGGGTGTAAGTAAAGACCCGGCATTATTAGCTGCAGCTTCTGCTATCAATGTAGCAGCAGGTGGTAGACCATTAGCACCTTCATCTTATGCAGCACTGGGTGCTATTGCATACAGACCACAGATGTATTATTCAAAGTTTGCACCGGGTGGTGCTGTGCCACAGCCGGTAAATGTCAATGTAGAAAATGATGTTACCGGTTTAAATCAGGCTGTTCAATCACTGGCTAATGTTTTAAGCAAACCTATCAAAGCATATACATTAAGTTCTGATATGACCAATCAGCAGAACATTGATGCAACAATTGATAGACGTTCATCACTATTTAATTCTTAAAAACTATTTCAAATGGAAAATAAAAATATTACGGTAAGAAAATTTACCATACCTGAAGAATTCTTAACAGAAGATTCAGCATTACAGGGTGTAAGTCTGGTACAACAACCTGCACATCAAAGTAATTTTTTACTGTTCAACAGTCAGAACATTGAACAGTTCAAAATACAATCTGAAGAAAAGAAACGTATTACCGGTGTTGCTATTTTACCGTTTATGCATATCTACCGTTTAGATTCGGTAACTAATGAACCTTACTATGGATATTTTGAACCGGCAGACATTGAACGGTTGGTATTAGGTATGTTCAAACATGGTTATATAAATAACTTTTCAATGCATCATAACGGTGTACTGCTAAATGATATTAAACTGTTTGAAAGCTTTATAGTAAGTGATACACGAAAAGATTCTTTATATGATGTACCTAATGGCAGCTGGATTATTACAGTGCAGGTAGAAAGTGAAGCTACATGGAATAAAATAAAAGAAGACGGTTTAAAAGGCTTTTCGATAGAAGCTTACTTAGACAGTATTGAAGCTTTTGGTAGAACGAAACAGTGTAATATTACAACTGAACAGGTAACAGCTACTAAACTAAAAAAGCTAATAGCAGAAGCAGAATTAGACAGCTTTAAATTCAGCCCTTCAACAAAATTAGAAAAGTGGTCAAAGAAATGTGCATGTAAACAGTGTACAGAACTTAGGTCATTAGGCTGGAATCTGCCGGGTATACTACCTGATGCAGAATTCAAAAAGCAAATTGGTATTAATGAAGTTAAATAAAATGGCACAATAACATATTATCAGGATATACCTATAACAGATAATAGATAATTCTAAATCTAAATAAATGAACAAAGACTTATTAAATAAGATTAAAGAACTGCTTAACCTACCTACAGCACCTGAACAGGTAACTGAAGAAAAGGTAGAAGAAGTAGTATCTGAAGTCAAAGAAGAAAGTACTGTAGCTGTAGCAATGGAATCAGAAGTAAAACCTGAAGATATGGCTGCAAACAGTACACCAGATTCTGCACCGGCAGCAGAAACACCGGCAGAATCAAATACAGAAAACACTGATTTAACTGAACTGACATCTGCAGTAGCAGATTTACAGGCACGTGTAGCAAACTTAGAAGCTATGTTAGGTGAATCTATGTCTGAATTAAAGACTGCACAGGAAGCACAGGAAAAGCTAAAATCATTAGTTGAATTAATTGCAGCAGAACCATCAGGTGAACCAATTAAAAAAACTGCTTCAGCATTTTCATTAGAAACACCTTCGAATAAAAAAGGTGACATATCAAAATACTTACCTAACGCTAAAAGTGTTAGATAATAACAAACACAAAACAAATTAAAAAAATATAAAAATGGCATTTTCAGTATCATCTTTATCTACTTATACAGCACCTGCACGTGAATTACTTGCTAAGGCTGTAGCTGCACCTTCTACTGTACCGTTCATCAATGTGTACACTGGTATCAAAGGTTCAGAATATGTAAATACAAATTATTCTACTATGGTGTTCGGTTCGCAAAATTGCGGCACATCATACGATTCTACTACTACTGTTACACAGGCATTACTTTCAGTTGAACAGTTTTCATACGATGAAAAACTATGTCCTGCTGACTTTAATACTAAGTCAATGAACAACAAATTAAAAGCAGGTTCTGCTAATGATGATATTACATTCATCAATATGTTCATGGATGAAAAAGCACAAACTATCGCTTTTGAAATGGAAAAAGTAATCTGGGGTGGTAATAAAACTACAGGTAGTGGTAACATGGCTAAAATGAATGGCTTTTTACAAATTCTGTTACATACATCTGCATCAGCTAACACTGTATCAGGTACTACATCAGTAAGTACTGCAGCAGACGCTGTAACACTTGTAAACAAAGTTGTACGTAGAATTCCTGCAGCTGTAATTAACCGTCCTGACTTAGTTGTATTCTTACCTACAGACATTTACCGCTTATATGTTGAAGGTTTAAACTTAGCTACAGCAGCTAATTTACAATCTACAAACACTACAGCGCAGAACATGGTAATGAAGCACCCTTACTATTCAAATGTTACTATAGTTGGTACTATCGGTTTAGATTCAGGTTCAGTATTATCAGGTGACTACTGTGATGCAGTAGCTACTTATGGTGAAAACTTCCTTTTTGGTACTGACATTGAATCAGAAGGTTCTAATTCACGTTCTGCTGACATGTTTGACATCTGGTTTAGTAAAGACCTTCAGTCAGTTGTAACTGCAGCACGTTGGAAAGCTGGCGTACAGGTAGCCTTCCCTGAATTCGTAGTTATCGAACGCTGACCTTTAACACAAATTAAATAATAGTGTGCAGTGAAATACCTGCACACTTACTTAAACAAAAAACAAAATAATTAAATAAAATATTACAATGGCTATTACAAATTGTTCAGGATATGCAGCAGGTTATCAAAGTGCATGTGGTCGTTCTTCATCTGGTGTGAAGAAAATACACTTAGCACCTTATTCTGCTTCAACATTTAGCACTGCATCCGTAGATGCTAACAATGTAATTACACAAATTACATCAGGGCACACACACTTTACTTTCGACGTTCCATCGGAAACATGTGCAGCTGAATGGTCTTATAAAACAGACCTTAAAAATAATGCTACATGGTGTGAAGGTAAGATTGAACTGGTTATACCGGACTATAACTACACACTAAGAAACCAGCTTTATGCAATGGCAAGTATACCAAGTACTGCAATTGTAGAACGTGAAGACGGTATCATAGAATTCTGGGGTGCTTCAACTGGTATTAATGCTACTGAAGCAAAAAGCGGTGTAGCTAAAGAAGTAAATGGCTTTCGTGGCATAGCTGTTACTTTTGAATATAAAGGTGCATTAGCCCCTTATACAATAACAGGTACAACTGCTTATACTGTTTCATACTAATCTTAATTCTTCATTGAAAAGAAGCCCAGATGTTTATTCATTCTGGGCTTTTTTTTTAGAAACAAAGTAAAAAAATCAGGATATACTTATATAAGAAGTATAGAATGTCAATCAATAATATAGGCTGTAGTTTAACAGCAGGGTGGGCTTTAAGCTGTAGAATAATGGGCGGTATAAGTAATTTATACTTTATACCACACACCAATATTTATAATAGCGGTTTTGCATATGGTGCATATGATTCAGATGATTTAATTACACAAATAAGTTACATCAGTTCATCAAAGTTCTATGCAATTGAATTGCTTAATGAAGATGCAGTTTACAATGAAAAGAAAGTAGAAGACTTAAAAACTGGTTTAGTTCGTTTTGAACAGGAATTAAGTTTTAAACTGCCGCAAATGTCAGCTGCTGCACGTAAAGAATGGTTACAGATGATGCAGAAGCCTAACATAATAGTGTTTAAGAATAATGATGGTAATTATCATATGATGGGTAAAGACTTTGGTTGTATTGTCAGTGGTAATATTACATCAGGACGTGAATACAATTCATACAACGGTATCAATGTTACAGCTGTTGGAAATGAAAAATACCCGGCATATCAAATAATAGGTAGTGCAGTTACTTATTCAACAACTGTAAGAACATCAGGACGTATTTACACAGAACAAAGTACACCAGCATTAGATTAATCATCATGAACAAAGTAATTCATAAGAATAGTAATAATACACTGCTGTTAACGGTAACTGAAAATGTAACAATGAACAGCCCTTATTATCTATTTAAGCTTACAAGTCATTCAACAAATAACAGTGTAATGTTTTATGCTGATAACATCAGCACTAAACAGTGTAGATATGATGAATTTATAATTACAGAAACAGGTTCAACTTTTGTTAATCTATTATCTGGTATCATTCATTTAGATTCTACCGGGTGGTTTACATATGAAGTATACCAGAATGTAAGTCAGAACTATGATGCATCTGCTGCTAATCTTTTAGAATTAGGTTTATTACTGGTTAAGGACACAGACCCGATTACTTACACATCACAGACCGGTAATACATCTTACATAATTTATAACAGTAACAACTAATGAATAAAAATACAAATACACTTACATCAGCTTTTTCTTCTGATAATACTTCAACTGACAGTAAATTTAAACTGTTCAACTTTTCGCTATTGAACGTTAATGACAGACCTACATTTATAGAAAAGTCTGCACCTGTAAATAATGAAGATGGTACCAAAAAGATTGTCTTTGCCGGTAATGATAATTTATACTTTAACTATCTGCTTAATTTGAAAGACCAAAGTGTAACGCTGTCAGCAGTTTTAGATTCAATTATAGACCAAGTTACCGGGGCTGGTCTTAGAATAAAAGGTAAAGATGTTTCAGACCCTAAATTAGAAGCTTACCTTAATTCGGTTAATAGAAATGGTGAAGCGTTTAATGATATTCATTCTAAAACTGTTCAGGACTTCGTGAAGCTGGGTAACTGTTCTTTATCTACTGTCTGGAATAAAGGAAAATCAAATTTTGAATTATACCATTTAGATACTTCAACTGTAAGAAGTGGTGAAGTAGAAGAAGCTACCGGTCTAATTAATTACTACTATGTAAGTTCTAACTGGGAAAAGGGCAGAAGTGCTAAGGTGAAAGAATACCCTGCTTTCAATATTGAAGACCGTACAGGTACACAAATATTTTATTATCACCCTTATGATACCGGTAAGTTATATTATAGTCTACCATTCTGGTCAAATGTAATTGCATGGGCAAAAATTGAACACCTGATTGCAAATTTTCACGAAAGTAATACAGCAGCTGCATTCATGCCTTCATTGTTTATCAGCTATCATAACGGTATACCGTCACCTGAAAGGGCTGATGAACTGTATGAAGAATTATTAGAACAGTTTTCTAATAAGTCTGGTGGTGCAGGACGTGCTATTATTAACTTTTCAAATGACAAAGAAACTGCACCTGAAATTACCATACTGAATAATAATGATAATGATGAAAAGTATACATCATTAGCTGAACTGGTAAGAAGTCAGATTATAGCCGGTATACGTGCAAACAGTAAACTTTGTGGTATTGAAGTACCGGGTAAATTAGGCAATGATAATGTTAAGGAAAATCAGGAACTGTTTTTTAACATAGTAATTAAACCTATTCAACTGCAATTAGAAAGACAGTATAACAAATTATTAAAAGCAAATGGTTTTACAAACGAAATAGAAATTATACCAGTGCAGCCTGTATCATTTAGTGTACCTGATAGCCTGATAGATGCTGTGTATACTATAGATGAACTTCGAATTAAAGCAGGTGAAGAAGTATTACCTGATAATCGGGGTGCATTAACAAAGTTAGAACTGCAGCAAAAGTCAGCACCTGTAAATAACATTTTACCAGCAGCTGCACCTTCACCATTAACACCACCTTCAAATGAATAAAGTTTTATTTATAGATACTGCATACATTAAGAATTATTCATCATTTGATTTAAACATTGATGATAAGTTAATAATACCTGCTATTCGTGATTGTCATGATAAATATTTATTACCGGTAATAGGTTCTGGTCTTATGAATGAATTAATATTTCAAGTAAGTGGTAATACTGTATCAGCATCTAACCGTGCTTTATTAGAAAATATTCAGCCTGCACTGGCAGCTTATACTGTTTATGAATGTGCTGACTTTTTACTTTATAAATTCAGTAATAAAAGTATAGAAAAGCAATCATCAGAAACTACACAGCCTATATCTTTATCTGAATTGAACCATCTTAAAGGTAAATTACTTGACACAGCACAGGTAGCTATGACCCGTTTAACAAATTATCTTTTAGCAAATACTTCAACTTATCCGCTTTATAATTCACCCGGCAGTTCAATAGATACAGTTTACCCTGCACGTACAGATTCATATATGTATGGTATTTACACTTCACGTAAATCTGCACGATGCAGAAACATAAACAAACTAGACTAAAGAAACATGGCAAGTAAGAAAAATCAGAAAAAACTAATTGAATACTTAAGTAAGCAGAACATTCAACTGCCTGCAATTATTCAAACACAGATTAAGATTAAAACAAAGCAGAAAAATGGAAAATAGCACACCACACTTAGATACACAGCCCGGTTCAATTAAACTGTTTGTCATAGGTCAGATATGTTATGTATTATCATATTTTAATGCTTTGAATTTAGATTCTATTTTTAAAATCTTAAGCATCATAAGCGTGGTAATGGTCATTATCATTAACTGGTCAAAGTTCATTAAAGCAATGAAAACAATACTTAAAAAAAAGAAATAATGAATAACACTTATACAGCTGACTTAAGTACCGTCTATAAAACAACTATTGAAAGCATTATTTTGTATTGTCAAAACATCATAACTAAATGTCAAACAACAGCTGAACAGTTTATGTTAGTATCAGACCTGTATGATAATGTTTCAAAATTTGAAGGTGAATATGATGACCTGCTTACTATATTCGGTTCATACTTTGATACCTTATATTCACACCAGTCTTTTTACGTTCGCAAAGAACGCTATGAAGATGCACAGCTTATAGACAATGCTATAGAAGTTGAATTAGATTTTATTTTAAGTTTTGTATTACAGAACTTCGTTTACTTGAAAAGTGATATTACACAGCTACAGACTAAGATTAAGAACTATTATCTTTCTTAATTTCTGAATTTGTCCCACAAATTTTCTACTGAATACTTTTCATTTTTTAATTCAGGGTATGCTTCAAAGAAGTAAGTTCTAAATCCTAATATAGTCTTTTGGTTTATTTCTGGCTGCTGTGGGTTCAGACTACATTTCATCTTTTTACAGAACTTATTAAACTGCCGTATGACAAACAGTCTAACATCTTCACCTTTATATTCACCACGAAGTTGAAAAGGTGTTATCAGTTTATTTCTTTTAGGAAATTCAATTAACTTTAAATCAGTTTCAGTTAGTAAATCATATTTTATTTTTCTAAACAGTCTTTCTGTTTCTTTTTCTTCTTCTGACTTAAATATAATTTCCTGTTTAATCTTAGGTATTAACCTTTTCCAGACCATGCTTTTTATAAACGCTTTGCGTGTCCTTTTATGATACAACTGCCGGGGTATAGCTATAAGATTAATAATACTATTATCATCCATGTCACCGTTTAGATGATAGGGTACAAAGTCTTCAATGTCTGTCTTTATAAATGTCAGTAACATCACATTATCTACACGTAGATATGAACTATTTAAAGTGATGTAAGCTGTGTTATACATGTTTTTTTTACTGGCGTGTGGTGTAATATTACCATTATTCTTCTGTTTAAAACAAACAGCAGCAGGTGTAATATAATATCCTTCATATCCGGGTATTTGATGCAGTGCATTTACATCTGTAATATCACAGCTAAATGTTCTTAAGTGTAAGTAATAGTCTACAACTTCTTTAGGTAATTGTTTAAAAATCATGATGTATATAAATAGGGTGAAAAGTAAAAAACCCAGCTTTGAAGGGCTGGGTTCATTGTATAATGTTTACCGGGGCTTAGTACTGTAATACTTCTGCTTCAATCACATCAGGCCGATGTTTTAAGTCTGTTTTAGTCTTCATCTTCAGTAAGATAGAATACCCCCTTTTATTAAATAGTCTAAGATTAGACTGTGTAACTTTAGGGGGTGTATTTAAAGACCCATACATAATAGGGGGTAAATCAATCTTTTTAACTGGCTTTTCAGCTTTTACCATGAATGACCGGCCTTCTGTATGATTACCCTGCTTTTTAAACTTTACATACACTTCATGTATACGTGTCTTTTCAACCCATAATACTTCAATGCTTTCTATCAGTTCATTTACTATAGCACGTGCTTCTTCATCATTAGCTTTGAATAGCTGTTCAACTTTATCATTAAAGTTCAGATATTCTTTCTTTAGGCTTTCATCATTTGAAGACTTCTTTTTTAACCGGTCAGTAAGCTGCTTTATGTTCAGACCTGTGGTAGCTATATTATTTTCTATCTGCTTTATTTTACCTGTTATTTCAGTTACAAATTTAGTAACGGTCTTAGCATCTAATGCAGATGATAAATCAGTTACAATCTGATGTAACCGCTTTTCAGCTTTTGTCTTTTCTACACTAAACTGTTTCAGGTCAGCATTTAGGCTATTAATCTGTTTTTGAATTGCAGCAGGGCTTTCATTCAGCTTTTCGGTTGCTTTTAAAATGAATTCATGGTAAGACAGACTACCTTTAAATGCATTCATAACAAGGGTGTTCAACTTATCTATGTTTATACCCCTACTTTTACAGCTACATGTTTTGTCACGTTTACTATTACATCTGTATGTATATTCATTTTTATCAGGCTTCACACGTCCATGCAATGCATTACCACAGTTACCACACACTAACAGACCTTTAAGCAGATAAAAATACTTATCTTCTTTATGCTTTGTTATCTGATTAGTACCACGTTTAGCAGCTATCAGTTCAAACTGTTCACGTGTTAGAATTGCAGGACATTCTACATATTCATAGGTGTCTTTACCGGTGGTAAATCTTCGTCTGCCTATCAG